>CEUN01170223.1_pt1 | contig 130579 bp, 113 predicted proteins | sample 361501 | NCBI WGS metagenome assembly CEUN01 (sample SAMEA2622801, study PRJEB7988) | marine metagenome | biome: marine biome (ENVO:00000447); feature: marine epipelagic mixed layer (ENVO:xxxxxxxxx); material: "saline water (ENVO:00002010), including plankton (ENVO:xxxxxxxx)" | depth 120 m | reverse complement strand
TTTTTCTCATCTTCAAATGGAAACAATCCCTCGATTTTTGAAAATTTTGGAGAAACCTTATCGGGGGAGGCAAATTATCAATAAAAATGCTGTTTTTAGCACTTTTTTGTTGGGTACTTGCTTGATGTTTAGTGATTTTCTGAAGTAGAAATAGAGTCGCTGTGCATATAAAGTTGATGTCACCGCGCCTCATAGTCGCAACAATATTGTTTTGTGAATTGTGGGCCATGGTTGTTCGGTGACATTTGGAGGGATTTCGGTTATGTCAAAACTAATAAAATTTGCGTTCTTGGCGTGTACTTTGATTATTTTTCAAGGCTCAACGTCAGCCATAGCTGGACCCCAATATGTTGGCCCTGAGAAATGTCAAAATTGTCACAAAGCACCTTACGAGGTTTGGAAAGGCACGGCGCACTTCAAATCTTACAAGAAAGTCCATAAGCACAAAACTGCTAAAAAAATTGTTAAAGCGGTTGGCGAAAAGCGTATGAAAAAGTCGGCGATATGCGCCAATTGCCACTACACAATGGTTAAGAAGAAAAAGAAGGCAAAACCTGTTGCTGGGCCGTCTTGTGAAAGTTGTCATGGTCCAGCCTCAAAATGGATATCCGTTCACAACGAAAAAGGGGTTGATAAGGCGACGCGTATATCGAACGCAGTCGCTGCCGGCATGGTACGACCAGATAATTTGTATGACGTAGCGTCAAACTGTATGTCCTGCCACGGACTTGAAAATGCCAACCTATCCGGCGCTCATGCTGCTGCAATGCTAGATAATGGTCATCCTTTCAATCCAAATTACGAGATTGTTGAATACAGTCAGGGCAGCGTTAGACACCGTTTTTATCCACCGAACGTTACTGAAAATAAGGTGATGACGAAGGCGGAGATGTCTCGGATGTTTGTCATTGGACAGGCGGCCGCGTTGGTCAGTGCAAATAATGCAATCAAAAAGACTGATCACGCGAAGTATGTTGCAGGGCAGAAAAAACGGATAGCTCGTGCTAAACAAGTTCTTTCAAAAGTTCCAGATGCGGCCGCATTCTTGGCTGGACCTTCGAAAGAAACAGGTCGGGCTTTTGCCTCGGCAATAAAGTCAAAAGATTTGTCGGGTGCTGTTGGTGGGGATCTGCCTACTTCATTTAAGTAAAAGTGATTTTTTATTGGTCGTGTATCGGTTGAGATGGTTTCTCAATCAGGCATGTAGTTAGATGTTGCTCGGTGACATTATAAGGGTGGATTGATGTCAGAAGCTGCTAGAATTGACAGGCCAACTCGATGGGACGCTGCGTTCGATCCAGAGATGTCTGATCAAGATTTCAAAATGCTGATGGCCCGCCCTGAAATTACGGAAATTGATGCCGCGTCCTTTCCAAATTCTGTCTCCCTAGATGGTGTTGTCCGTTATGACATGCGGGTAAATCGCTACAAAAAGGGAGATATTGTCGTACGAGAAGGCGATTATGGTAATTCGGCGTTTCTTATTCTTGAGGGAAAACTGGTCATCGCAAGATCCCCCGGAATACCAGCGGCAGAATTGGGGCGCGTTCAAACAGATCGTCAAAGCGTATTGCAGCGTCTTTCTAACCTATTGATTCATAATTCTTGGGTTCCTGAAGTTCGCGACACAGAGAGGTACACAAATAGAACTGGCCCGGCTGGCGTAGAATCCGGCAAAAAAGGTGCCTACTTGCAAGACGTTCCTGCCATCATGAAAGAGCAGGACACAATAATTTTGGAGGAGGGAACACTCTTTGGAGAGTTAGCCGCCTTAGGTCGCGTTCCGCGGTCAACGACTATATTTGCCGAAAATGATGCCGTCGTAATGGAGATCCGATGGCAAGGCCTCCGCGATATTATGAAATTTGATAAAGACTGGCGGCAAAAGATAAACGAACTTTATCGGCGGACAGCTCTGGATAGCTATTTGCGACAAATAGATATTCTTGAAGAAGTCGATGAAGACTTGTTCCCTGAAATTGGAAAACATTGTTTGTTTGAAACATTCGGAACGTTTGACTGGAACGTCAACTTTAACAGAGGAAAGGCCGCAGAACCAATTATTGCGCGAGAAGGGGATTACCCGGATGGACTTCTCGTTATTAGAGCTGGGTTTGCTCGGGTGGCGAAGCAGTATGGCAATGGTCAACGCACCCTAACATATCTCTCGGCTGGCGATATGTATGGCTTGGATGAGTTATACCAGACTTGGAAAAACCCTAACGATGATAGTGTCAGTCTTAATTGTACAATATCCGCATTAGGCTACGTAGATATTATCCGGATACCGGTTACTGTTCTCGAGGAACATGTCTTTCCGCATATGTCGAAAGCGCCAGACCAAACTTATTCAATGCTGGATCGAACAGTTGCTGACGACGCACTTTTAGAATGGGCCATTGATAAGCGTTTCATGAATGGAACGCAGTCAATGGTGATCGATATGCACAAATGCGTCAGATGCGATGATTGTGTCAGAGCGTGTGCCGCTACACATGGTGGCAATCCTAGATTTCGACGCGAAGGACAAATTTTCGACAATTGGATGGTCGCCAACTCTTGTATGCACTGCCAAGACCCTGTCTGCATGATTGGCTGTCCGACTGGCGCGATTAGTCGTTCGATTGAAACTGGGTCGGTGTTGATTAACGACGACACATGTATTGGATGCGCAACCTGCGCAAATTCTTGCCCTTATAGTAATATCGTGATGGTTCCCATCAGAAATAAGAAGGGCGCCCCAATAATTGACACGGCTGAAACGGGTCAACCGATCATCAAGGCCAGTAAATGCGACTTATGTGCAGGACGACCCGGTGGTCCTACGTGCGTGAAAGCCTGCCCCCACGGTGCGTTGTCACGTGTTGATTTTCGAGAATTTAGCGGAAAGGTAGATAGCTAATGGGAAATTTAGCTAACCGCCTTTTAGTTCCAGGTATACTTGGGGTTTTTGTTTTTGGCGCACTTTTTTATGTAATTGAAGATCTTAAGCAAGGTTTACAAAATGGCTTAATTGTCAGCGGTTGGGCTTTATTTGGACTTATGATTTTGCTTGGAATACTAAACGTTCGGAAAAAATTAATTGCATTTAATTTGGGAATAGTGCGGCATTGGGTATCTTTGCATATCGCTGGCGGTGTGTTGGCGGTGGCCATCTTTCTATTGCACACAAAAGGCGTAATTTTCCCACTTGGAATTTATGAGCAGATTATAGCTATTTTATTCTGGAGTGTGTGCATTACTGGGGTTTTCGGAACATTTATAGTCACTATTTATCCTCGGCGTCTTACCGAATTAGGAGGGGAGATTCTTTACGATCAAATCCCGTCCGTGATGGTAACAATCCGCGAGCAGGCGGAAGACTTGGTGATAGAATGCTCTAAGGCATCAGGTCAATCGACACTTTCCGATCATTATGACCAAACTATGGATTGGTTTTTCCGCAAGCCTCGCTTTTATTTCAATAGCCTTTTTGGCGGCGATAGGTCTACAGCATGGGTGAACCGGCATATAGAGGAGGTCCGTCGTTATTTAGGTAATACCGAAGAGCAGCACTTAAATGACCTTTACCAATTGGCATTAAACAAATCTCAGTTGGATAAACAGTTTGCACATCAAGATGTTATGCGTAAGTGGCTATTGCTGCATGTGCCATTGTCAATCGGTTTAATCGCAATGTCATTGTGGCATGTCATAATGATCCATGTGTATGCGCAATGAGCTCGATCATAAACAGTTATAATCGGCCCAATTTCCCATATAAATGTGGGCGTGCGGCGTTGTGGGGAAAACCTTGCGCCTTAGGTCCAAATGCAAATGGGAGTTGCGGCGGAGCGGCTGCATGCGCCCCCCGAAGGTCAGGTGACCGTTTCCTGTGTAACCGTCGACCTGAGCATGGAGGTACTTGCGAGGGAGGGCCCTTACCTGACGGAACTTGCTGCTTAACCCAGGCACCGTGCCATCCTAGAAGAACGCTTCGGGCAATTCGTTTTCGTTTGAGTTTGGTTGCTGTGGTATTGGTAATTGCATTGATCGGTGCTTTTGGGTCGGGGGGTAAATTGATCCTTGACGGCGCGACACCAATGATAGACCCAGGCCCGATATCAAATGCTCATGCAGGTGTCATAGGTGAAAATTCTTGTGGCTCCTGCCATGATGTTCATAACGAAGATGTTGTTGGCGTTTTGAAGGCGGCATTCACTCCTTCAGGGCCGACTTCCAAAGGGGTGCAAAATAAATGTATGAACTGCCACCTTTTACCGACAATTAATGTAAGCGTTCATAACTCTCAAAATTGTTCTTTATGTCATACGGAACACAAAGGTGGCATGAAACCGCCGAGTAAAATAGAAGACGCTCAATGCCACACATGCCATAAAGAAAAATTCACAACATTTTCTGCGTCGCATCCGAGTTTTGGCGATGAGTACCCCTATAAGCGCCGTACAGCAATAAATTTTGATCATAATGCGCATCTTAATACGCACTTCAAAGATGCAAGATATTCGGACCATTCACCGGAGGGGAAGTGTATCGGATGCCATATGGTTAATGCCGCGTCTAATGCGGTTCCAATCAGATCTTTTGAAGAAGTTTGTGCGTCATGTCATGAGGGTGAACTCAAAAATAATGCATTAGTGCTCTTTCAAATGCCCGAATTCGAGAATGATCCAAAACTGGCTGAAAGCGTAACCGAGTATTGCGCAATCGATGCCGACAGCTCCGCCGACGACGAGTATGAATCTGTCTCCGTGGAGGAATTAAACTCTGTAATGTCTGCTCTACTGGAAGTCGACGGCAGTGACATTCCCTCTTACGAGGAAAAGGTAGGGTTACTTTTAAAAGAGGTCCTAGAAGAAGGTATGGAAGCATTTATACCCAGCTTTGAAGAACTTGACGGGGAACCAAAAAATTTACTCGCGGGGCTCTCGCCGGTTGTCATAAATAATGCCTTTTGTGCTTGGTCAGCAAATCAAGAGTTTGAAACTGTGGAGCAAAAATTTGGTGGGTGGAGTGCTGACGAACTCACAATAAAATATAATGCAACAAAACATCGTGATCAGGTTTTACAGGAATGGCTCAATTTTGCAGCAATGAATGATGAAGATATCTTATCAGAAACTTTACTGAATAAAGACGGTGCGGGCGGATGCGTAAAGTGTCATAGCGTAAGTGAAACCGATGAGGTGCGAGTCGAATGGAAGGCTGCATCAGGATCAGAAATCAACTCACACCACAAATATAGCCACGCTCCACATTTAAATGTTCTCGGTCCAGGCTCACAATGTGAGACATGCCACTCTCTCGACCCTTCTGCAAAATATTCAGAAGCTTATAATCAGAGAGACCCCTCGGTATTTAAAAGTTCATTTAATCCCATTAAAAAGGAAACTTGTGTCAGCTGTCACTCGCCAGGCAAGGTGACGCAAAGTTGTCAAAACTGTCATGAATATCATGATGATATTGGCTTCCGGGCTAATATTCATGTCGCCAAATCTACTGATATGCAATCCACTCAAGCGCAGAATGTAGGTAAATGATGAATTCTAAAATACTCACCTTCATCGCAGGATTACTACTTGTCATACCAAGCACTGTTGATGCTGGGCCTAAGCAGTTTCCTGAAGCTTTTTATGCAGACGAAAGTTACCCAAGCGCATCCCAATGCGCAGGCTGTCATCAGCAAATTTACAATGAATGGGCATCTTCGAATCATGCTTATGCATCTATTTCCCCGATGTTTCATAAATTTGAACAAGCTGTCACTGACTTAACTCAGGGAACTATTGGTTCTTTTTGCGTAAGGTGCCATCAGCAAGTTGGAACGCAGAAGGGCGAGGCCAGATATTTGCCGCTCTGGGATCGGAGTAGGGTCGCTCGGGAAGGTATAACCTGTATAACGTGCCACAGGGTCCAAGAAGAGTACGGCAAAGTTAATGGTGAGCGTACTATAGAACCCGGTGATATACACGTTGCAGTCGGCGGTACCATGCGCGGCAGCGTTTTTGATGACATTATAAAAAATAAACAAAAATTAAAATTGGCGACCAGTTCAAAGGAGCGAGGTCAAAAAATTCACGCTGGCGTCTATAAATTTGAGCAACTTGGAAAATCGGAGTTTTGCGTATCATGCCACCAAGTGGCCGTTAATTTAGGTATAAAATTAGAGGTCGTCTGGGACCAATATAGAGATTCACCCGCATTCAAGAACGGGGTAACGTGCCAAGATTGCCATATGGGCAAAGTTCCAGGCGTGGCTGCGGGTTATGACAAAGGACCTTCGGCAATCGTAAACGGTGTCCCAATCAACCCCAACAGACGACACTCAAACCATGCCTTTTACGGCCCAGGCTATCCTATCGCACACCCTGGTATTTTCCCGCACAATCCAGATGCCGAGCGGTGGACAATACAAGAATGGTTGAAATTTGACTACAAGGCTAAATGGGGATCAGAAAAATTTGAGGAATCCGTTGAGGAATACGCGGAAGTTTTCGACGAATTAGATATGGCTCTTGAAGGATTAGGTGGAAATGTTGCATCGCTTGATGCCTTGCAAACACTTGAAGCAGCCATATCGCGGGGCAAAACCGCCTTTATGAGAAAGGAACCCCTCGACCGTCTAAAAGGGGAAATTGAGACCCTAAGCAGTGCGGTAGATATCGATGCCTTCTCAGATAAATTCGAAGAACTCAGCGACGCAATGGAAAACATTAAAGGCGCTGTAGAAGATTCAGGTGTGGTTACTGCGCCTAAATCGTATAAGCGCTTGTCATCTGCGATCCAAAAACTCAAAAAAACGGCAAAACAAACCGCAAAAACATTCCAATCTGCATTTAAAAAGACAGATGCAGCATTTAACAAAATTTCCAAAACGAAAGCTGATCAACTGTCCGACGAGGATATTACAAGCCTAGGAGTTGCGGTATCCGAATTGCGAAAATCCATGCCAGCTGCAGCAAACGAATTCACAGCTGAAATGGTCGCATTAAAAGTATCCATGGGTGTCAATTTTCCGGCAGCTTGGGCTGATCCAGGAGATCGCGAAGAAGCTTGGGAGATAATCCAAGCAAACGTGGATGCGCTCAATGAGAAGAAAGAGATGCGCAAACAGGTAATGGAGAATGGAAGCCGAATTGATGGACCATTTTTCACCGGTACGCCTGCAGTTGGTAAAGACCTTGCGTTCAAATACACCGTCACGAATACCGATGATGGTCACAACCTTCCATCGGGTTCTCTAGGTGCGCAACCCGAGATTTGGTTTAATGTCGCTCTTATTGATCCGGATGGCAAAAATATCTGGGAGTCTGGCTATGTAGATAGTAATGGCGACTTTGCAGACAATCATTCATTAGACTTAGCTGCCGGAAAAATAAAATTTGACGATCAAATTTTCAATTTACAGACAAAGTTCCTTACAACAAATGTTAAAGGAACCGATCGCGAAATGTATCTGCCTGTAAGTTTTGATATTGATCAGCGTCCCTTACTACGTTCATCTAATGTTCCGACAACAGTGTTAAATCATCCACCATTTGTAAGAATGGAGGGGCGTTCCATTCCCCCGTTGGGTAAGCGCGATGCGAAATACACTGTTCCAGCCGAACTCTTGAAAAAGCCGGGAACATATAAATTAGCTGCCAGAATGCGAAGCAGAGCCGAGCCAATCTACTTCATGCGTTTTGTGGGAGCTACTTCTGAAATGGAAGAATCTATGAATGAGTGGATGCTTGATATCCACCCTTATACAGTCGAATTTGAAGTAAAGTGAGCTGAAAAATGAATATGGCTATTCGCCCAAAAAGCGATTTATCACGGAAGGCCGTAATAGGCCTTGTGATTATGGCTTTCGCTTTAAATCCGGTGATCGCGTCAGCGGCTGCGCCCAGCGGCCCTCGCGAAATGTCGCCTCTTGCAAAACCCACAAAATATGATTCAAAGGTTTTTGGGGCCGACCCTTCATATGAAGACAAGCCATATTCAGCAAAAAACCAAATTGAAATCTATGGATCTAAAAGACCGGTCGACGTTGTAAATCCATTATTGGAATTATTTCGGCCTGTCTACAAAGAAGGTCCATTTGAACAGGGCGGAAAAGCTTTGGGTGAAAAAAACCTAATTTTCCCCGGGCTTAGTGTCTTCGGTGACTGGCGAACGGCTGTGGCATACAATGACAACGGCGCAGCTGAAATAGGGCAGGTCGCAACTCGTCTCAATTTAGATATCGACTATAAAATAACAGGTACCGAAAGAATTCACGCCTTTATACGTCCAATCGACGGCGGTGGAAAATTTTCACGGGCAGAATTCGCTGGTGGCGACGCCGATGGTAATGAATTGATATTGGACGGTAATATCGAAACATTATTTTTTGAAGGCGATATCGGTCAAATTTATGCCGGACTATCAGGGACAAATGCGCAATTTGATTTGCCTGTGGCTTTCGGTTTAACGCCAATGATAACTCAAAATGGCGTGTGGATGGAGGACGCATTTATAGGCGGTGCAATAACCCTAACGGCCAAAAATAGCCCTAAATTAGACATCACAAATATGGATTTCACCCTATTTGGTGGGTTCGATAAAATTACAACGCCGGCATTTGTTAACGCAGATGGTGTCTTAGATGATGACTCGGCTTCTGTAATTGGTCTGGCGGTATTTGTTGATGCTTCAGAAGGCTATTACGAATTTGGATATGGCTTTGTAAACGGCGAAGATGAGTTTTCAGATTTGGATTACCATAGCCTGACCGCCGCATTTACAAAAAGATACGGTGGTTGGCTGTCAAATAGTCTAAGAGCAATTTGGACACTTGGGCAGGATCCAGACCAAGGCAAGGAAAAAACTGCTGATGGTTTAATGCTGATAGCGGAAAATTCCTTAATTACGTCGCTGCCTTCGACTTTGGTCCCATATTTCAATTTCTGGCTCGGAATAGACAAACCACAACCATTAATCGATGATTCCGGCCTGCTAAAAAATACCGGCATAAATTTCGAAACCGATGGCCTAACAGGGTTTCCGAAACTTGATGACACGGGTCACGATAGTGTCGGCGGTGCAATTGGTGTCATGTATTTATTTAATCTCGACAGACAAATTGTTGCTGAGGTAGCGCGCACTCAAACATTCGGTGACGATAAAATTGGTGCGGTTAATAACCAAACTGCCTTTGGACTAAGATATCAGCACCCCATTGCACCTGCTTGGATTGTGAGAACAGACGCAATGATTGGTTTCATCAATAATGACGATGAAATTATGGGGACGCGTTTGGAAATACGTCGAAAATTTTAGCATTTTTTGACCAGCCCCTAATCTAGGAACCCGCAAGGACACACTCAAATGCCAGAGCTATCGATTACCACGGCAATACAGTTTGTTAGTTTGGCAATATTGGCCTTGAGTTTTGCTTATATTTTATTGCTCGCAGGTAACTCCCTTCGCGTTAGGCAAATCTTTAGTCTTCGAGAGGCCGTTGAAAGAGATCTACTTAAAGCTAGGGCAAATGATATTGTCGAAAGACAAAAAATCGATAAGGCCAAGGAGGAGGCCGGTTGGAACGGCATAAGAAAATTCAAAGTTTCCAAGAAAGTGATCGAAGCAAAGGATCAATGTTCTTTTTATTTCACACCACATGATGGTCGAACGTTGCCACCATTTGAACCGGGGCAATTTTTAACTTTTAGTTTAGACATACCCGGACAAAAAAAATCGACTATTAGGTGCTACAGTCTCTCGGATTCACCAAAAGACGACTACTATCGGTGCACAATAAAAAGAGTTCCTCCACCGCGTGACAGTGACTTTCCTCCTGGGTTGTCATCTAATTATTTTCACGACCACGTCGAAGAAGGAAAAATTATAGACGTACGCGCACCTGGTGGACATTTCTATCTCGATTCAACGCGTCAGACACCTGTCGTGCTAATCGGCGGAGGGATTGGTCTCACGCCTGTCCTAAGTATGGTGAATTACATCATTGATACTGGGTCAAAGAGAGAAACATGGTTCTTTTATGGCCTGAAAGATGGAACCGAACATGCCATGAAGGAGCATTTAGAAAAGATCGATGCCGAACATGAACATATAAAGATCTGTGTCGTGTATTCACGCCCTCGAGATGAAATCGATGTAGAGGGAAGGGACTATAAATATAAAGGCCGCGTAGGAGCCGATCTGTTTAAAGAGGTTCTACCGTCAAACAACTATGATTATTATTTCTGTGGCCCGCCTCCGATGATGAACTCACTCTTTGAGGGTTTGAGAGAGTGGGACGTGCCAGAAGATAAAATCCACTACGAAGCTTTTGGACCAGCAACTGTTTCTAAAAAGAAGGATGCAGATAAAGCAGCGGACAAAGCTCCGGCAGCCGCTACAGACAACGCTGCTGCTGATATCCAGATAACATTCGCTCAGAGTGGTAAGTCCATCGCATGGGACCCTGAGGCTGGAACATTGTTAGATTTCGCCGAAGATAACGATATTGCCATGGATTCCGGATGTCGGGCGGGAAATTGCGGAACATGTTCCACTGCACTTACATCAGGAGAAGTGGACTATTTATCAGAACCAGGTGCGCCACCAGATGCAGGAAGTTGTTTGACCTGTGTCTCTGTTCCCAAGAGTTCAATCACGCTTGACGCTTAATTGCATTTATCCTGATAGTCGTTTGTTCAGAAACCCAATCGTTTCGGGGGTTCAAATCTTAAATATTAATGATCCGCTTATATGCAGATCATTACCACAACCGTACAATTAGACATTTAACGTATTTTAAAAGGTACGTTAAAAATAGTTCATTAAAATATTATGAGATTAACGCCGGCTCGGTGCGACGGGAAGTAGGTTTGCCTAAAACACGTTGACCAAACCGGCGTTAAAGGGACGTCAGGAACTTTAAACTACCTCAATCACTAACCTAAGGATGTGACCTGCGTCACACCTATAAAAGCGAGCGTTTGGAACAATAATGCATCAAACGGCCTGTTTCTTTATTCTAATTCGAAATTCTAAACTTTTCAGTTTCATGAATACTCTTTGGTGGTATCGAGATCTGTTCTGGCCAAAATCGAATAAACGGACCTAAATTATAAAACGAATTGTAAGCACTTCAAACGTAACCCGCATTAATAGAAACTGTGGGTGTTACAGTATTTAACGGCAAAACATTCGACGAAAATCTGTACACAATGCAGGTGAGTGGATTAGACATCACCCAGATTAGAGACCACTCAATGGTTGATTTGTTTAATTAGTTGTTAAGCGTTTCCGAGTTAAATTTGTTAGAGCTAAATAACACCATACCGTTTCTATCTAATAACAATCAGCCAAAATTTAAAACTTTTAGACAAAACCTTCTTAAAATCTGGCTTTATAAAATCAAAAGCCAATAGACACATTCAGAACTAAAACACTGAATAAATTTCAAAAGACCCACATCGCGGCTATTCGGGATGAAGGATTTGTTTTCTATGGCAAAACAAAAAAAGTTTCGTCCTTAAACCTAAGGAGTTACATTTTGTCTCATCTTTTGATCAAAGTAACCTCTTCTTGCAAAGAGTTTATTCTCGTCTGAGTCGAGGATCTAACACATCCCGAAGACCGTCACCAAAAAGGTTGAAACCAAAGACGGCTAAAGTAATCGCCAATCCTGGGAAGACAGGCACCCAAGGCGCACTCTCGGCATACTCCTCGGCTCCACCCTGCAGCATTAAACCCCACGCTGCTGTGGGCTCTTGGACGCCCAAGCCGAGATAAGAGAGAGAGGCCTCTAATAGAATTGCTTGACCGATATTGGCTGTCAAAATAATTAAATAAGGCGCCATCACATTGGGCAGCATATGACGTAAAATTATTCGGGCGTGGCTAAATCCGAGTGCTCGGGCTGCATCTACATAAGGAATTTCTCGAAGAGCCAGTGCATTTGAACGGACAATCCTAGAGGCGTCTGGAATGAAGGGAAGTGCGATTGCTAAGACGACGTAGCCAAGGTTTGTGCCAAACACTGCAACAATGGCGAGGGCCATAATAATAACTGGAAATGCAATGAAGACATCAATAAACCGCTGGAGTATCAGGTCAATTTTCCCGCCAAAGTAAGCGCTGGCCACGCCCAAGATCAATCCAGTCGTTGCCCCAGAAAATGCGGCTATGAAGCCGATTGTTAGAGCTGTGCGGGCACCATAAATTGAACGCGTTAGAATATCCCGCCCAAATTGGTCTGTGCCAAACCAATGGGAGGCTGATGGTGCAAGTAGCATATCCGGAAAATTTGCAGCTTCTGGATCGTAGGGACATATAAACTCCGCAAAAATCGCGAGAAATGCCAATCCTCCAACAATAAAGAAACCAAACGCGCCGACCGGTTGGCGCCGTCCCATATCAAGAGCTTTTGAAATAAAGCTCTTCCTACCAAACAATTCGTCGATGTTGACTTCTTCTAGCTTTTCGTCAGTAGCCGCCATGTAAACTCCAAAATTAAGACGTCTCTATGTCTTACATTTGTATTTATTACGTCTGTTTAACACACTCATAGAGATACCGCCGCATCTTAAAACGATGCGGCGGCGTCATGCGTGATTTTCATTTAGGTTATTGTGATCGTAATCGCGGATCTAAAGTGTCGCGTACAGCGTCACCAAATAAGTTGAAGCCAAATACCGCCAGAGTAATCGCCACACCTGGGAAAATGGGTACCCAGGGGGCACTCTCAGCATATTCTTCCGCACCACCCTGAAGCATCAATCCCCAAGCTGGGGTAGGTTCTTGAACTCCCATACCCAAGTAAGACAGAGAGGCTTCGGTCAAGATTGCTTGACCAACAAAGGCTGTGATCATGATTAGGAACGGCGCCATAACATTTGGCACCATATGCCGAAGAATAATTCGCGTATGGGAAAAGCCCATTGCACGAGCAGCATCGACGTAAGGTATCTCCCGAATTGCCAGTGCATTTGAACGAACCACGCGTGCACATCTTGGGATAAACGGAATTGTAATCGCTAAAATCACCTTATCAATCCCACCACCAAAGATGGAAACAATGGCCAAGGCGAGAATGATTAGCGGGAACGCCATGAAGACGTCCATGAACCTCTGGAACAGTAAATCGAATGTGCCACCAAAGTAGGCGCTTGCGACACCTAGAACGAGCCCAATAAAAGCACCAACCACGGACGCGGTTATCCCAACAAGTAATGCGGTGCGGGCACCGTAAACAATGCGAGAGAAAATATCGCGTCCTAATTGGTCTGTTCCCAATAAGAAATCCCAACTCGGGACAACCAGCATGTACTCGAATGAAATATCAACCGGGTCATGCCACGTGATGATATCAGCGAACAATGCCATAAATACCATCACGATAACCACAACCAAACCGAATGCACCCAATGGGTTTTTCGCAGAGAGGGATTTTGTTTTCTCCCATAGGGTTCGGTTATCGGTTAATTCGTCAAGTTCAACATTATCTGCAGAAGCGTCGGTTGCAGCACTCATTTGTCTGTCCCCCTAGCTGTAACGAATTCGCGGATCAAGCATCGCGTAGATTAGATCCACAATAAAGTTGGTAATCACAAATATCAGCGCAACCAGCATCACCAACGCTTGGGTTAAGGCATAATCATGGTTCAGAACTGATTCGACGAATAGTTTGCCCAACCCGTTCAAATTGAATACCTGCTCAGTGACAACAAGACCGCCCATCAAGAAGGCGAACTCAATACCCACGATCGTAACCACTGGAAGCATTGAATTCTTCAGAGCATGCCGGTTGATAATCAATTTCTCGATTAGTCCCTTGGCTCGCGCCGTTCGAATGTAGTCCTCTCTTAGGACCTCAAGCAGCGCGGAACGGGTCATACGCGTGGCAACCGCTGAATAACGATATCCCGTCGCGATTGCTGGCCAAATAAGTTGTGCCAGGTTCTGAACCGGATCTTCCCAAATCGGTATGTATTCGATTGGCGGCATCCAAGGCTCACCAAACCAGGCTTGGGTCGAGATCAGCAGTCCCAGGATAATGATAATTCCAAGCCAGAACGATGGCATCGCAATCCCTGCGATACTGAACGAACGTACACAGTAGTCCATCCAGGTATTTTGCTTAACTGCGGAAATGATACCCAGTGGGAGAGCAATGACGACGCCAGTGATGGTCGCCAAAATAGCAACTTCCACCGACAACTGGAACCGAAGGGCAATTTCTGTCGTGATTGGCTTACCCGTCCACATCGATGGGCCGAGGTCTAAAATTACAAACCCCCAAACAAAATCCCAGAACTGAATCAGGAAATGGTCGTTTAGACCGAGTTCTTCTTGACAGGCTGCAATTGCGGATGGGTCAACCCATGCACCTTCACCAGCCATCCGAAGTTCACAGATGTCACCAGGAATAAGACGCATGAGCCCAAATATGAGAATCGCCGCCCCCGCGAGGGTCGGTATCATTAGCAATATACGTTTGATCGTGTATTTGTACATTTTTAGATTTGCCTTCTAGGACTGAACATCAAATTCAGACTTTGAGAGTTTGATGGTTAACCTGAGTTAGTTCAATTTGTATCTGTTATTCCTCAAACTTTTACACCTCCGTGCAAGCCACCCAGTGGCCTTCCTTGATCTCTCTAAATTCAGGGAACGCCTTCGGACAGTCATCGACCGCTTTCTCACAACGCGGATGGAACACGCAGCCACTTGGCGGATTAATTGGGCTCGGAATTTCCCCCATAATAATTTTATGAGCTCGACCCGATTCAAGTACTGGGTCGGGGATTGGAACTGCTTCCAACAAGGCTTTCGTGTATGGATGCATGGGGTTATCAAAAAGTTCATCTGTTTCTGCTAATTCGACCATTTTCCCGAGATACATAACCGCCACTCGGTGACAAATATGGCGAACCACGCTTAGGTCGTGCGAAATGAATAGATATGTTAATCCAAATTCGTCGCGCAGGTCTTCTAAAAGGTTGATAACCTGGGCCTGAATTGACACGTCAAGCGCAGAGACAGCCTCATCGCAGACAATAAACTCAGGATCCATTGCTAAAGCCCGAGCAACGCCAACGCGCTGACGTTGCCCACCACTCATCTCATGCGGATACCGGTCAGCAAAGCGTGGGCTGAGGCCACACAGCTTTAATAGTTCTAGCACTCGCTCGTCACGAGCTCTCTCATCCGTTATAATATTATGAACCTTCATCGGTTCGGAGAGAATTTCACCAATCTTCATACGTGGGTTCAGCGAACTATAAGGATCTTGGAAAATCACCTGGATTTTCTGCCGATAAGGCAAAAGGCTCTTACCTTTCAACGAAGCGAGATCAACACCCTCGTAATTAATAGCCCCAGAGGTCGGGTTTTCGAGACGCAGGATACAACGACCCGTTGTCGTTTTACCGCATCCGGATTCACCCACCAAACCAAGCGTCTCACCCTTACGAATGCTAAAGCTAATGCCATCGACCGCCTTAACATTTGCCACCACTTTAGGAATAATAATGCCTTCTGTGACAGGGAAGTGCATCACCAAGTCCTGCACGTCTATTAACGTACCACCCATATTCCCTTTTGAGCCGACGACTGGGGCGTCGGTATCTGTAGGTGCGCTCATCAGGCTGTCTCCAGAGATTTAATGACTGCATCTTGCTCGAAGCATCGAGACCAGTGTTTGTCTCGGACTTCCCCAAGCTCAGGAACACCATTTGCGCAATTGTCGGTTGCGAACTTACAACGCGGACGAAATGCACAACCATCATCTAATCGTGCTAAATCAGGTGGCTGTCCATCTACGGGATCAAGCTTGCCACCGCGCGGCAAGTCAAGACGAGGAACAGACTTCAAAAGCGCTAAGGTATATGGATGCCGCGGATGGTGGTAAATTTCTTCAGCAGACCCGCTTTCCACGATTTTCCCTGCGTACATCACATTAACGCGGTCAGCATAACGCGCAACAACACCAAGATTGTGCGTTATGATGATCATAGCGACCCCCATTTCCCTAGTGAGGTTCTTCATCAGTTCCAAGATTTGCGCCTGGATCGTCACGTCTAATGCCGTAGTAGGCTCGTCTGCGATGATTAACTTCGGGTCACATGCTAGCGCCATCGCAATCATCACACGTTGTCGCATTCCACCACTGAAGTGGTGTGGATACTGCGTCAGCCTCCGTTCCGGCTCTGCAATCCCAACGAGCCCCAATAATTCAACAGCGCGTTCGTCCGCTTTCTCACGCGACATCCCAAAGTGGGTCTCTAGGGTCTCCGTCAGTTGTCGGCCAATCGAAAGGACAGGGTTGAGCGAAGTCATCGGCTCTTGGAAAACCATTCCAATGTCTCGTCCACGAATTTGCCGCATCTCCTCTTCAGGAAGAGCCACGAGATCAGAGCCTTTAAATCGGATTTGGCCTTCCACAATCTTTCCTGGTGGATCTGCAACCAATCGCATGATTGAAAGCGCTGTTACTGATTTTCCACAACCGGATTCGCCGACAACCGCAACGGTCTCGCCTTCCTCCACAGTGTAATCGACGCCGTCAACGGCCCTTACGGTACCTGCCGACGTGAAGAACTGGGTCTTCAGTCCCTCGATTTCGAGAAGTGCCACCTTCACCCCTTATCTACTATACGTTACGCGAATTCACCCGAGTTAATATCTCGTGGCGCACACAATGCCAAGCTGCAATCTATCATTGATTAGCTGCCTGCCAAATATTCAACAACAATGTGAACCAAATGCTTCCAAATTCTAGTGCCGTTGTGGAAATCTCTACCTAGAAATTTTAAGCGAAAATTTATGGGCGGTGAATTTACGCTCAAGATGTTAAACCCAACCGTTTTTACAACATAATCTTCGAAAAGAAATCGTTTTCCCACGATAATTGGCCAATTCCTGCATTTGCTCGATATCTAGGATGGCTATCCTCAGGCGGTACCGGTAAATTCACCTTCGCTTCCAAAGTAAATTTTAATTTGTCCATTCAATTTTTATAAATAGAAATTTGTGTCCATGCGAAACCAAAGTCTAAAATTTTTGATGGTTTTGTTTGTTTTCCTCTCCGTGACCGGGCCCGCAGCCGCAGACACTGAGGACTTCAAGGTGTGGCTAAATTCTTTTCGTATGGAAGCGCTTGAGAAAGGAATATCAAAAAAAACTTTAGACGGTTCACTTACCGGAATAAATCCAGTTCCGCGCGTGATCGAATTAGACCGCAAACAACCCGAATTCACGCTCACTTTCAAACAATATATAAAGCGAGTCGTTACCGCGACGCGGATTAAGAAAGCACGCAGTTTATACGATAAAAATAGAGAATTACTATCACGAGTCGGAGATAAATATAATGTCCAACCCCGTTTCATCGTGGCATTATGGGGTATCGAGTCAGATTTTGGCCGCCTTACTGGGGGATTTAATATTGTACCCGCACTCGCAACATTAGCACATGACGGCCGCCGGAGCGCATTTTTTAGGTCCCAACTATTCAATGCACTTAAAATTATTGATCAAGGCCATATTACTGCTAGAGAAATGCAAGGGTCATGGGCAGGAGCGCTAGGCCAAGTACAATTTATGCCTTCAAGCTTTCTTGCGTACGCAGTTGATTTCGATGGTGACGGTCGGAAAAACCTATGGAAATCACTAGGTGATGTTTTCGCTTCAGCGGCAAATTACTTAGCTAAATCAGGGTGGAGAGGAGATGAAACTTGGGGAAGACGGGTAAATCTCCCTCCCAATTTTGATATATCCCTAATTAATTACAAAAAAATTCGCCGCCCCATCAAATTCTGGCAAGATGCCGGAGTTCGGAAATCTAACAACACTAACTTGCCCAATGTTAATATGCGCGCCTCGCTTGTTCGCCCATCAAAACAAGAAAGTGATATATTTTTAATTTATCAAAACTACCGAACAATCTTGAAATGGAACCGCTCACATTATTTTGCTTTAGCCGTTGGTAAGCTTGCTGATGCGATCATCCAACGCTAATCTACCACATCGTGGTGATGATATTTTAATTAATACTAAATAGTGTGGCGCTGGCCAATGGTGCGACTTCAATATTTGCAAGCTTGCGGTATCTCCCTTCTACTTTTGGCGGGTTGCGCAGAAACTCAACTTTTTTTACACGCGACAAAAGAAATACAGGAAAGAACTGGCCTAAATCGGGAAACTGATAGCTCTGTATATAAAATTGGTAAACCTTACTCGATCAATGGAGTTTGGTATTATCCAAAGGTTGACTACGACTATACCGAGACAGGGATTGCATCGTGGTACGGGCCAAAATTCCATGGAAAAAAGACAGCAAATGGCGAAGTTTTCGATATGAACCGTGTAAGTGCCGCGCATCGCACATTACCTATGCCGAGCATCGTACGTGTAACCAACTTGAATAGCGGTAGGGCACTCCTTATTCGCGTTAATGATCGTGGCCCATTTGCCCGCAGCAGAATTATAGATCTTTCACGTCGCGCGGCACAGCTACTCGGTTTTGAACGCTCAGGAACAGCGCCAGTACGCGTTGAAATTATGGGCGAAGAAAGCCGACAACTGGCACTCGCTGCAACAACGCGGGGCAAGGGGCCTGAACCCAAACGGCCCATTGCTGCTCCGACCGTATCTGTAACAAGCTCAGTGCTACCTTCACCTCCCGGAATAAAAGCGGCTAAAGCACCTTCGGAAAAGTTCAAAATCGCCCCCGTAGAAGCCAGCCAGAAAACTCCAAGCCGCCACAAGAAAAAACTAGCAGTTGTCGATGAACGGTTGACGTTCAACACTTTATCGAAAAATCCCAAAATTTATGTGCAGGCCGGCGCATTCTCGCAATTCCAAAATGCTCATCAAGTGAGTACTATTTTAAAACAACTTGGGCCAACAAAAATCACGCAGATAGACACCAATAAAAGGCCACTTTTCCGTGTCAGAATAGGCCCAATATTAAACGTCTTGGAAGCCGATCAAATATTAGCCAGTGTAATAAAAGCAGGATATTCGAATGCCGCGACGGTCATCGAGTAATAGTCAAATTCGCAAATTATATTGAACTAAAATCGATATAAATTTCGACACCTGTCTGCAGGAAAAAGATTATATGTTTTCTCTTCGTCCATTAAAAAATCCCATGCAATCCTCTAAATCCCGACAACTGGCCCTCATTTTTGCGGTATTTGCACTTTTAACCGTTCTTCCAGGTACACCAAAAGCAATTGAAATTTCGGCTAAACAGGCGATCCTGATCGATTTCGAGACCGGCACAGAGTTATTTAAAAAGAACGCTGATGAGTTGATGTCTCCTGCTTCTATGACAAAACTGATGACCGTCTATCTTATTTTTGAACGCCTAAAAGACGGCCGATTGTCGCTCGACGACGAGCTTCACGTTAGCCGGAAGGCCTGGAAAAAAGGCGGCTCTAAAATGTTCGTTGAGGTGGGTAAACAAGTCCGGGTCGAAGATCTGATCCGCGGTATCGTTGTGCAATCTGGAAACGATGCAACGATAGTGATCGCCGAAGGTTTATCGGGTAGTGAAGAGGCGTTTGCCCAAGAAATGACAATGAAAGCTCGTCAACTTGGGATGTCTAACAGTCAATTCCGCAACGCATCCGGTTGGCCAGATCCGGAGCATCGCACAACCGCGCGGGATCTCGCTATTCTGACCGAAGCGACAATACGGGATTTTCCTGATTATTATCAATATTATGCAGAGGGCACCTTTTCATATTCGGGCATAAAGCAAAGTAACCGAAATCCCTTACTTGGACGATATAAAGGGGCAGATGGCCTGAAGACGGGATATACCGAAAATGCAGGCTACGGGCTAACATCGTCAGCATCAAAAGATGGTCGCCGTCTGATACTTGTTTTAAATGGAATGCCATCGGAGAAAGTCCGCAAAATTGAGTCTCAACGTCTCTTAGATTGGGGTTTCCGTGAATTTAAAAATTACAAATTGATTAAGACAAATGAAGAGTTCGCATCCGTCAGCGTCTGGCTCGGCACAGATTCACACGTACCGCTTCTCGCAAAGACAGATCTCCTTTTAACAGTGGCGCGCAGGCTTAGAAAAACCCTCAGAGTTACAATATCTCACGACGAACCGATATCTGCTCCCATAAAAAAAGGAACTGAAATTGGTGAAATGACAATCTCGATCGCAGAGCGCAAACCAATCAAAATTCCACTTATTGCGGGTAAAGATATCGAGCGACTAGGGCCGAGCGGGAGAATCCCAGCTGCCTTAAACTATCTCTTATGGGGAGCATCCAAGTAATTTCGAACGAACTAGGAAAGTTTATCACATTTGAGGGGGGCGAGGGAGCTGGAAAATCCACCCAAATCAAACGTTTATCCAAATTCCTTAAAACGAAAGGCCACATCACGGTATTGACCAGGGAGCCCGGCGGATCCAATGGAGGCGAAGATATCCGACGCTTACTTGTTGATGGCGATATTGACCGTTGGGACCCAGTGTCAGAAACGCTACTTCACATGGCAGCGCGCCGTTCCCATTTGGTTGATCTGATAAAGCCGGCATTGCGGAGGGGGGAATGGGTCCTCTGTGATAGGTTTGCCGATTCAACAGAAGCCTACCAAGGGCATGGCCAAAGCCTCGATCTTGGCTTCATTTCACAGCTACGGCGTACTATTGTTGGCGCGACCGAGCCCGAGTTGACCTTTCTTTTAGATATTTCTGTTGATGAAGGATTGGCGAGGGCTTTGGCGAGGGGCAATATTGCACGTTACGAACGGATGGACCGATCCATTCACGAGAAAATTCGTTTTGGGTTTTTAAAAATTGCGGCGGAAAATGAACAGCGCATTATCACAATTGATGCGAGTCAGTCCATTGATGCAATCGAGGCCGAAATCATAAAACATACGGTTCAACGATTTGAATTGGCTTGACGATGGATGAATACGCAGGATCCTTAAATCCGCGCGAAAACACAGTTCTTTTCGGGCAACAAGGCGCGGAGCAGATGCTCTTGGAAGCCAATAACGGTGGGCGATTGCATCATTCATTGCTACTCAGCGGTCCCAAAGGGATTGGCAAGGCGACGCTTGCCTTTAGGTTCGCAAGGCATCTTCTGAAACCCGATGAAGAGGAGGGGCTTTTTGGTCCGACAGAGCCGCCAAAAAGTTTTGATATGTCTGAAAATGACCCTATTTTCAGACATATCGCCGGTGGTAGCCATCCTTCATTAAAAGTTTTGGAACGTCGAAGAAATCCGGAAACAGGCAAAATTCCGCGCGATATTTCTGTCTCCGATATCCGAGATCTATCCGAATTTTATCGCATGACTTCAACTGACGGTAACTGGCGCATCGCGATTATCGACGCCGCAGACGATATGAATCATAATGCAGCGAATGCCTTACTGAAGGTATTGGAAGAACCGCCCGAGCGAAGCGTTATTATCTTAATTTCACATGCACCGGGCCGACTGCTGCCTACAATAATTTCGCGGTGTTACAAAGTACCTCTCAAAGCTCTAGATGAAAAAGCACTGAGCGATGCGCTTGGTTTCCAGGATTTATATCCCAATAATAATGACTTACCGTTACTTTTATCATTATCCGAGGGCAGCGTCGGTATCGCCGCCAAAATTCTTCAAATCGATGGTCTCGAACTCTACCGAGAGGTTGAGGAAATAGTCACAAACCCTTGGGCTGGGCTAAATAAGGAGATTGATGAATTTGTTGATCGCTTGGCAAAGAATGGCCAAGATGAAATTTATGAGCTCTTTGTTACCTTCTTCGAGCGTGCTTTAAGCCAAAAGGTTCTCGAAGCAGTTAGAACCGGACATGCACCAACCCCTGGTGGGGAACTTGATCGTTGGCTTGAGGTATGGGAAAAGGTGAGAACTCTTTTCGCACAGGCGAAAGGGCTAGGGCTTAATCGTAAACATATTATTTTGAACGCTTTTCTTCACGTCAACGAGACTATCCAACAAGGGCCATCCGCACGTTAGGCAACGACGAAAGCAGCGCAATGTCCCGGTACTATATCACAACACCGATTTACTACGTAAACGATGACCCCCACATTGGCCATGCGTATACAACGCTCGCGTGCGATGTCTTGGCGCGGTTCATGCGTCTCGACGGTCGCGATGTCTGCTTTTTAACAGGTACAGATGAACACGGCCAAAAAGTCGAGAAGGCAGCGGAAGACAATGGCGTTGATCCTCAAGCTTTTACTGATGAAATTTCTAAGAATTTCCGACGGTTAGCAGACGTCATGAACTTTAGTTATGATGATTTTATTCGCACGACTGAGCCACGTCATTTATCATCTTGTCAGGCGATTTGGCGAGCAATCGCATCGAAGAAGTCACCACTTGGTAAGGATAACATTTACCTTGGCAAATATGCTGGCTGGTACGCGGTTCGCGATGAGGCTTTTTACACTGAAAGCGAGCTGAAGGACAATCCCGCGGGAAAAAAAATCGCCCCAAGTGGCGCCGAAGTAGAATGGGTGGAAGAGCCCAGTTACTTTTTTCGCCTTTCTGACTGGCAAGAAGCCCTTTTACAGTTCTACACCGAGCATCCTGATTTCATAGCACCTGCAAGTCGGCGTAATGAGGTTATCAGTTTCGTTGAAGGCGGTTTAAACGACTTATCAATTTCGAGAACAACCTTCAAGTGGGGTGTTCCCGTACCTGGAGACGAAGACCACATTATGTATGTGTGGCTTGATGCGTTGACAAATTACATCACTGCAGTTGGGTATCCGGACACAGATGGCGACTTGTGGAAATACTGGCCAGCAGATCTCCATATGGTTGGCAAAGATATATTGAGGTTCCACGCCGTCTATTGGCCTGCCTTCCTCATGGCGGCGGGTATTGAACCACCCAAGCGCATCTTTGCACACGGATGGTGGACTAATGAGGGTCAGAAAATATCAAAATCGGTGGGCAACGTAATAGATCCATTTGAACTTGTGGAAAAATACGGCCTTGATCCGGTTCGTTATTTCCTGCTGCGTCAAGTACCTTTCGGCAATGACGGTGATTTTTCCCGCCATGCGATTATACACAGATTGAATGGTGATCTCGCTAACGACCTCGGTAACCTATGCCAACGCGTGATGTCCATGATCTTCCGCAATTGTGATAAGAAAATTCCCGAAGCACATACGCTTAACGAGACGGACGAAAATTTTGTCACGTCCATTTCGGATAGCCTGTTCGATCTTCGTGTAATGATGGAGGCGCAGAATTTTAATCTAGCCTTGGAGCTTATTTGGCAACATGTGGCCAAAGCAAATAGGTACATCGATGAACAAGCCCCTTGGGCACTCCGGAAGAGCGACCCATCACGAATGGAAACGGTGTTATATACCCTAGCCGAAGCCATTCGAAATATTGCAATTCTAACGTCACCCTTTATGCCAGATTCCATGGATAAGGTATTCGAATTGTTAGGCCTTAACAAAGAGGAAAGGGGGTTTGATCGGCTCGGCCGCGCGCACGCCATAGCCTCCGGTACGCAAGTTCGAGGCAAGCCAGAACCAATTTTCCCCCGATTTGTCGAAGATAACGACGGATAAGGCCTTTAATGTTAGTCGATAGTCACTGTCATCTTGATTACCTAGAGCGGGATGGTGATCTCGAGGCTGCCGTGCAGCGTGCCCAAGATATTGGTATTGGGACAATAGTAACAATCTGCACAAAAATAACGGAGTTTCCGACTGTTTGTGCAATTGCGGATCGATACGAAGACGTTTGGTGCACTGTTGGCATTCATCCGCACGATGCTACCAGCGAACCAGAAGTTTCAACAAAACAACTCATCGAATTGGCGCAGCATCCAAAAGTGATCGGGATCGGCGAGACCGGCCTTGATTATTATTATGAGAATTCACCTCGTGAAGATCAGAAGCGAAGCTTTCGCGCGCATATCGCCGCGGCTCGAGAGACAGGCCTTCCACTGATCGTGCATACACGTGATGCGGATCATGACACGATTGATATTTTGACAGAAGAACACAAAATTGGCGCTTATCCTGGCTTAATACATTGCTATAGTACTTCACCTGAAGTTGCTGATAAATCAATTCAATTGGGCTTTTATATTTCCGTGGCTGGTATCTTAACATTTAAGACCGCCACTGTATTGCGAGAGACTGTTACACGATTGCCGATGGACCGCTTATTGGTTGAGACAGATTCACCATATTTAGCACCCATTCCAAAACGCGGTAAGCGCAATGAGCCATCATTCGTTGCCTATACAGCTAGCAAAATGGCCGAATTGAAGGGTTTATCAGACACCGAAATTGCGAAGGCCACGACAGATAATTTTTTTAGATTATTTTCGCGTGCTAGAAGACCGAAATCTGCATGAATATAACGATTCTCGGCAGTGGAGCCTCCGGCGGAAAACCTTTAATTGGACCGGTTTGGGGTAATTGCGATCCACGAAACCAAAAAAATCGCCGCCGACGATCATCGATTTTAATAGAGGATGGCAAAACCCGCGTATTAGTCGACGCGTCACCCGACTGTCGAGTGCAATTACTCGATGCTAATGTCAACCATCTTGATGGCATCATATTCACGCACGCGCACGCAGATCATTGTCATGGGATAGATTATTTGCGCTGGATTAACCAATCAATGAGCAGAGCCTTACCAGCCTTCAGTGATGCCGCGAGCTTTGAAGAGATAAACAAACGCTTTGAGTATGCATTTGCGCCATTTGAAGTTCCGGATCACGGTTTCTTCAATCGGCCAGTGCTCCAATGGCAGGAGGCCAAGGACCAATTTTCAATAGAGAATATCAGTTTTAGATGTTTTAGACAGAACCACGGATTTTCTAGCACATTGGGATTAAGGTTCGGCAACGTAGGCTATTCAACAGACGTTGTCCGGCTCGATGAAACCGCCTTCGAAATTTTGGATGGAATTGAGCTTTTTATTGTTGGCTGTCTTCGAGAGGATCCACATCCAACACATGTCGACCTGCCTAACATTGGATTATGACGACCTTAAATTGAAACTCCCAGAAAGTGTCGAATCGGCGTATGACGGTTTAGCACTCTCTATATAGGATAATAATTTCCCATAATATACATTATGCGACAATGCATTAATGCAGGATTATTATAAGTTTGGATACTTTCCAGAAACCCTATCAATCTTCGGGTTCAATCGGTACGCCGTAAAGCTCAAGCCGGTGGTCAACCAAACGTAATCCGTGTTCCTTTGCAATTCGTCTTTGAATAAGCTCGATCTCTTCATTGGTAAACTCTATTACTTCACGGGTTTTAACATTTATGATGTGGTCGTGATGCTCGCTGGAAGCTTCCTCATATCTTGAACGACCATCGCCAAAATCGTGTTTTTCAAGAATTCCCGCTTCTTCAAAGAGACGAACAGTTCGGTAAACTGTTGCCATGGAGACACTTGGATCAATTAGAACAGAACGACGATGGACTTCCTCAACATCCGGGTGATCTTCGGATTCGGACAGGACACGTGCAATAACCCGCCGTTGAGCGGTCATCTTCATACGCTTTTCATTACAAAGCTGCTCAATTCGAGATTCAGTCATCTGTACCCCAACACTTCAAAATCTATCTGAGTGACTTTCGGATCCTACAAGTAATTTGTCGTTTACGATAGCCGATGTCGATACTGATTTCAAAAATTTAAATTTTGGTGCAAAGTAATGATATTAATACTAATAATTAGTAAAACATTTTTTTGTATGGCTCTTCGAAAGCGCTACCAAGCTGTCATGCAAACGCCTAATAAACTCCTGCCTCTTTCAACCCTCAAATCAAAATACAAACTACGAAATTTAATAAAACTTATCCCTACGCCCCACCTCCATACTCGCCTTGGTCTGTTTGTATTGTCGTGCACTATACTTTGGGAGTTCTCGATTTTACGTGGGTTCCGTAAAATTCGTTACGACTTTTCCGTTATAAAACCAGGGCCCGGTGGGAAACCCTCTACTCTGCGCGAAATTTAACGAAAACGTAGCTTGTTCAGAGCCGCATTCATTAAAACAACCGGAATTATCCCACATAGGACAATCATAAGTGCTGGAAGTGCAGCCTCTTCGAGGAGTTCGTCTTTGGCAAACTGATAAACGTAGGTTGCTAGGGTTTCAAAATTGAATGGCCGAAGTAAAAGGCTCATCGGCAGCTCCTTCATAACATCAACGAAGACCAACAAGCCCCCGGCAACGCAAGATAGACGGATCATCGGCAGCATGACCTTGCGAATGCTATCGCCGAACCCGCAACCAAGCGTTCGGCTAGCCTCCATAATACTTGGCGAAACACGTGCAATTCCCGTCGTCACTGCGCCGTAGCCCACGGCCTGAAATCGAACAACACATGCAAATACGATTAGAGCTATTCCGCTGGTCAGCCAGCCCTCATAGGTTAGACCAAAAGCCCACTCAAAAAATCGTGCCACGCGTTGGTCTACAGCTCCGCCAGCAGTAACAACGCCAACAGCAAGAATCGTGCCCGGAAAGGCATAGCCAAACGACGCCAGTGCCGTAAGGCGCCGCAGCAACACGTTCCTACCAAACGTTGCGACCAATGCCATAAAGGCAGCTGAAGCTATTACTAGAGTGGCAACACTCAGCCCGATTGTTAACGAATTCAATGCTGCATCAAATACCTTTGCATCAACAGGCACGGAGTAACTTTTTAGGACAAAACTGAGTAGTACGGCGACCGGAACAATGAACCCGATAAGCACTGGTAGCAAACATAAGATGACACAAGCACCCGAACGCCACCCCTTAACCGCTCGAGGCGCTAATGATACCGACCGGCGAGTAGTATCGACAAAGCGACGACGCGCTCGCGCTAGTACCTCGACAGCCAGTAAAATTATAATAAAAAGAAAACTGAACGTCGCAATTTGCGCGGCCGCGGTTAAGTTATTCATCCCCAGCCATACGTTGAAAATTCCAAGCGTCAAAGTTTCAATAGCGAAATATTCTACCGTTCCAAAATCTGATACCGTTTCCATTAATACCAACGCCAATCCGGCTATGATTGCCGGTCGCGCTAAAGGCAAGCCGACACGCCAAAAATGACCACGTCCCATCATTTGACTTATCTCGAACAACGATGCTGGCGTTAGCAAAAAAGCAGTACGCGCCATCACGTATACGTAGGGATATAAAACCGCGCCAAGAACAACTGACGCTCCGGTCATCGATCTTATTTCTGGAAACCAATAGTCGCGCGCATTCTGCCAGCCAAAGAGTTCGCGCAGTAAAACCTGTACTGGCCCTGCATATTCTAAAAAGTCTGTGTAGGTATAGGCGATTAAGTACCCTGGAATGGCGGCTGGTAACAGCAAGATCCATTGGATGTGCTGTCGCCCTAGGAAGTCATAACGGAAAACAATCCAGGCGCTTGTAACGCCAAACAGTAGAGAGAGAGCGCCAACACCGGTCATGAGCGTTAAGGTATTTAAAACGTATCGAGGCAGAACGGTATCCGCCAAATGTGCCCATAGGCCTGCGCTGTCGCCAGTTGCTGTCATAACTATAGCGGCCACTGGCGATAAAAACGTTACAAGTAATGCGACCGTCGCCAGTTTCCATGGATTTAACCAAGTCCGCCGGCTTCCAAAAGAAAATGTCTCTCTAAGTGCTACCATCCAACACGGTCTATCACCTTCTGTGCTTCCGGCGCCAGTTCGGCGATGCGGGCGATTGGCATTTGATCTTCATTAAAAACTCCCCAGGAACGGAGCTCTTTTGGTATCGCTACGGACGGATTGACAGGATATTCATAATTTATAGCCCCATATAAATCTTGAGCCACCTTTGAAGTCAAGAACTCAAGAAAACGAGCGGCCTCCGCCTTGTTCTTCGAATGCTTGGCGATGCCTCCGCCCGAAATGTTTACATGGGTGCCGCGATCTTCTTGATTGGGAAAGATCAAATTCACAGCTGCGGCCCAGTCACGTTGGGTCGGTTTGTCTGAATGCTTAAGTTTACCGAAATAGTAGTTATTAATTATCGCAATGTCACAAATGCCTTCGTAAATCGCCTTAACCTGCGCTCGATCGTTGCCCTGTGGTCGTCTGGCAAGATTGTCGAATACGCCTTGCGCCCAACTTTGCGCACCCATTACACCATTGGAATTGATCATGGATGCAACCAAGGCACGATTGTATACGTGACTGCCTGGCCGCGAACAAATTCGTCCCCGCCATTTGGGGTCTGCTAAATCCTCATAGCGAATGATAAACCTAGCGTCTTTCATCCTTTTAGAAACGGCAACAACTCGGGCCCGTTTTGAAAATGCAAACCATCGATTACCCGGATCACGGAGATGGGCAGGAACATTTTTTATTAAAATTTCAGATTCTACCGGCGCCAGAAGGTTCTTATCGGCATAGACATACAGCCGCGCGATATCGACCGTCAGGATCACGTCAGCTGGACTGCGCGTTCCTTCTGCCTGCAATCGTTGCGCCAAGCCCTTTGACGCGTAAACGATATTAATTTTCGTACCCGTCTTCGCTTTGTAGGCGTCTAGGAACGGCTTAATCAGAAACGGCTGGCGGTGTGAATAAATATTTAATTCCGCAGCGGCTACAGATGTGCTTAAGATAACTAGGCCAAAAAGAACCGCCATTCCGCCAAAGAGATTACGACGAAAATTATTGTTCTCCAAGAGTTGTGCCATTTTATTTAAACCCTTTGCAAACGGTCGATTAAGGCATTGGAATGCCTCAAAGAATGGTGTGAGATAGATCGAGTTCAGGTTATGTGGTGCCAACAAATTATAATCCACGCCGAATGCCCGTGGTGGCCCCTCCCCGGCCAATCGAAGGCTGCCGCCAAGCCAATCCCAAATGGCGAGCACCGCTCCAAAATTTGCATTTCCTTCACTCGGCTTAACCGAGTGATGCAATTGATGTTGGGCCGGTGAAATCAGGATGCGCTCAACTAACTGCCCGTAACTGATCCAAACATGGCTGTGTCGGAGGTTCGCACCGGTAATATTAAATAGAAAAACGAGGAAGTTTGCTCCAAGTATTGTGAGCAGTTCTGCACGGTCCCCGAAACAAAAGAAAAATACTGCTATCGTAATGCCTTGAACGAAAACCGCACGCAAGGCAAAGATTACACCTTCAACGGGATGCGTCCGGTAGACAGTAAATGGCGTTAGCGTCTCGGCCGTGTGATGCACCCTATGAAAACACCAAAGCAACGGTACCTTATGTAACGCTCGGTGAACCGCGTATTTGGCCGCATCATCAAAGATGAACAAGGTAAGGGTGAACAGCCCTCCGATTACCAATTGTGAAGCTTCTGGTAAAAGCTCAGGACGCCCGTCGAACCACACGTGCATGGCTTCGAAAAGCATGGTGGCAATGGCAAGTTTGCTCACAAGCCGTTGCATCACCCCCATCATAAACGCTTGGTTTATTGCGGCAATCATATAATCAGCTCGCGCAGATTTCGACCACCAAATCCGTCGTGCAAATAACGCAGAGAGCGTAACTCGAACCTTTGTGCCACTTAAAAAATATGAGAGGACTATGGCAGCAATAATGGATGCAAATAGGTAACCAATAAAAACTCTCTTTTGCGGATTAATGAGAGGATCAACTAATTTGGCAAGATAATCGGCAATTAACGATTCCATAATGCCCCCCCAAAAGAGGTCAGCGCGGGGTAGTCAAATTTGACCCCGCGCCGACATTTTACGCGTTTTGAAGGAAATCGTTGGCTATTAGTCGTTCTCAGCACTGTCTCCGCTGCCCAATTTTTTGGCTAGCGTTGCAATATCACCAGTGATTGCCTTGTTTCGTGCTTTCACACCAAACTTGTCCACCATCAGCTTTTGTACTTTTGCCATATGCAGCATGTACTCGCCCCAGGAACCGCCCTGGTCGCGCACGTAATTACCTTTGCTGTCGATATCAACGACCTGGCTAAGGTTTGGCATCAGAGGGCCATAACCAACCAGGCGATTTAGCTTTGTGGCTGTCTCGCCTAGGTTCTCTTTACCAGTTTGAAGTGCAAGGGCAAAACCTTTCAGCTCACCCCAATGCTTAATGTATTTTTTTAGTTGCTTGGAGGTGTCGCCTTTGGCTTCAATTATAGTTTTCAGCTTGGCCATATCTTTGTAGACGGACCCAGCATACTTGTGGGTCGCTTCTGCCAACACCTTTTGCCAGTTAGATGAAATTGTGGCGGCATAACTCTTTAACGTGGCGCGTTGCGCATCGCTTAGCTTTTTACCTTTCGCACTGTCGATCAATTTTCGGCCGTCAAGGAATGCCTTGGTAATTGTATGCAGGTATTTGGTTTCGTTGCTTTTGCCGTAGACTGATGCATCAAAACCGGCTGCGTAGTATGCCGGGCCAAAGGTCATCTCACTCTTCAGATCGACCTTGCCATCTTTGTTGTAATCAGCGAAACCCAGCGCATCTTCAGGTTTCTTGGATTTGCTGCCTCGTTTTGCAATCTCGTAAACATTTCGTGGCGTAAGCTTTAGGGTATGAGCAGGTGTTCCAAAATACCCAAAAGCCTCATCCCATGAATGCTCTTTTCCCGTGTATGGTGCGCCTTTTTTGTAAGGCTTGTCGTTTGGCTTTTTATCAGCCCCGAGCTTTTCATCGAGATAATTATCAACAGCCTGGTTGTAAGACACCGCACCCATGATGAATTTCGATATCAACTGACCATAGTTATAGCCATTGGCCATATCTACACCCTTATTGGCTGAAGACGCTTTATCGATCCAAAATTCAACCAATTCCGGTCCTGTCATGCCGTTAGGCATACCACTAATGGTGCCTTTATAGGTTTTGCCAATAAGGTTTTTACCCTTACTAATCTCGTCGACGCCTGTTTGCTTTATAGCAAACGGCCCTTTGCTCTTCGGAGCGACAATCGAGCGGCCTTTATCCTTATTTTTAAAATAGGAAAGCATTTTAGCTTTAAGCTCTGGATTGGGCTTTCCGTTGCCTTGCATAGACAATTTTTTCAAGGAGTCGTGCAAAACGTGCCTGGCGATTTGTCCCGTGTAGGCGACCGATGTCGTTTTCTTGCCGCTATACCCACTAACCGTTACCGGAAAACCAGAATAGACCATGCTGTCTGCGACTGCTGTTCCGGAGAGTAAGACAAACGTTAGGGCAGCCGCCCCAGTAGTGTTTAACTTCAACATTGATGATCCTCTTTCTAACATTGACCTGCAAATTCTTGCACTAACACCTCTATTTCAAGAAACCAGATGTCCCGTAGATCTCATTTTCAGAATAACCCTTTCGACCGCATATCTTTCCGAAGTCTGAAAATCCGCAAAGAGATTTGCGAGTCCTTGACCCCGCTACGGTAGGACCTTCGATCCGCTCCGCAGTGTTTCGATCTTATCGACCTCTACTTTGTGATCTGCCCATTAATGCTCGTGTTTGCGTTTGATAAAATCAAAAATATCGCATTCGCATTGCCCGCAGTTCGGCATGCAACCATGATGGGAATGCACATCAATCCAGTTAGAAGCACCTGCTTCGACCGCTTCTTTTACCTTGCGGTCTGAGATTGCATTGCAAATGCAAATATACATTATCGTCCTTCAAGATCGTATTTTACGAATGGTATTGATTATCAAAATTATAAATTAAGGTAAAGATAAAATTGCAATTCATTTGCATATTTATCTTCCAAATAAAGACCTTCTTATTTAATCCCCGATATTGGAATTAAACATATGTTTTTAAATGGTAAAAATACTTGCGCCTTAAAACGCGCCTTAGAACTTAATACCAGGTAAACTAAATAGATTGAAAGTCATTTTCAAAGGCAATAACTTTAATTATTAATTATTATTATCAATTACTTAGAAAATATTTTTTATTTATTTTAATTTGAAAAAAAATACTTATGTGATAGTTTGTTATCAGCAAATTAGGAGGTGGTCATGAAAGGCGAAGCTGAAATTATCGCTCAACTTAACGGTATTTTGAAAAATGAATTAACCGCAATCAATCAATATTTTTTACACGCACGAATTTTAAAAAATTGGGGCCTTAATCGGCTGGCTGAAAAAGTTTATGAAGAATCAATAGGTGAAATGAAACATGCCGATAAACTGATAGAGAGAATTCTTATGCTCGATGGTCTTCCAAATTTACAAGACCTGGGCAAACTAAAGATCGGTGAGGATGTGCCAGAAGTATTTGTTGCAGATATAGGCAGTGAATTAACCAATCAATCCTGCTTAAAAGATGCTATAGCGATTTGCGAGGAAAAGCGTGACTACATTTCGCGCGAAATATTTGAGGATATTCTGGACGATACCGAGGAGCATATCGACTGGATTGAGACGCAGCAGACCCGAATAGAATTGGCTGGATTAAAGAACTACCTCCAAGAACATATGTATGACGGGGATGCCTCCTAAGCCTCAACTGCTTTCACGCGCACTCGCGATATTTCTGACAGTTTAGAACCGTTACGGAATTTTTCTGAGTTAATCTTAGCAACGCCGGAACGTTTTGGAAGGTGTATGTCTCTTTTTAGGAGTTCGTTTGCGATTACCTGCGATCCCTCTAACAAGTTGGCGTTACCATGCTTGGTAACTATCCACTCGGCAACGAGGCTTGTAAGACGACGTTCCTGTCTTTGACAAGCCCCAACCAAAGTTAGCAACGCCAACTCGTCGGGACATACTAGACCACAACACGGTGGATGCAGACGTATAGGCCTCCGAGCAGATGTACCGATACCCATAATAATGTTCTGGAGGCCGCTCAAAACCCTCCGTGTGCTCTCTAATCCAATATGCTCAGACATGGCAGACCAAGCTTGATCCCAGTGGTACTCATTATTAAGGCGCATACCTGCAATCCAGCAGCGATATGTGCGAACAAGGAGCTGCTCCATCGTCGTGAGTTGGCTCAATTTCTCTAACGGTACATGGTCCTCCTCTGGATTCATTTTTCTTTGCATATTTTTGTTTTAAACCTGCATAAAAATCACACAGAAAACCGGGATTTCAGAGGAGTGGGACCGTCCACCTTTATTGGAGAGAGGTGAAATTATAAGATGAACGGCCCCGGAGAGAGCTCTTTAAGTCAATGCTTTGCGGAGGACGTCAAACCCTCTAGTTGCGAACCATTCTTAATATATAGGTCAAGCTAGCTACTGTTGCAACTAATAATTACTATTATTACCGGCTAGAAATTTTAAGGTGAGGTTTATTTTAATAGAGCTAAAAAGACACGGAATGGCATTACGACGCAAAAAAACCTAAGCCAGGTATGTTAACCTAGACGTTATCAGATCAATCCAACCCTAATTCACTATTTCCCGTCGCGGCCATTCGGAACCTCGACGATATATAATGCCCTTTTCGAGTTTGCGGCTCGACAATGGCGCCATATTTTTTTATGGCAACTTTTGCAACAACTAGGCTAGGCCCATCGGTTATTAGCAAGGCATCTTTAGCGGCAGAAAATTCCCCAGCTGATATAATCTCTTTCACTTGCACGAACCCACACTCACGTGCAACGCCAGCCAAACTGGTCCGGCCCGAAGTGTGTGTCGGCTGCCCACCAGTCTCTGAATAATGTCCATTATCCAAAACCAGAACACTCAAATTACGGGCACTAACACTTGAAGCAGTAGAGAAACTTCCAAGCCCCATCAACATTTCACCGTCACCGGTAACAACAAGTACTCGTTTTTGTGGTTGCGCAATTGCGATTCCAAGACCGACAGATAACGACTGCCCCATCGCGCCCCAAAGGTAAAAATTCCGTGGATGATCCTCAACTCCAGCAACATCGTATGTGCTTGATCCCAATCCACAAACAACAAGAAGTTCGTCCGTACGGTCCTTTAAAACTTCGGCCACCAGGTCCTCTCGTTTAATGGCACCGCTCATAGAACCCGCTCCTTGGCGCGGAAGTCTTTTGTACCGATAATTTTTTGAGAAACTAAAACAGCCACCTGCCTGTTGCTGTCAAACGCCATTTTAAGCGCAGCATGAACTGTTTCCCTAACGTCTTCAGCTCGCTCCGCCCGCAAAACTGTGACACCCATGGCCTCAAAAACATTTGGTGTTGCTTGTCCCATGGGGATTTGCCACGGCACAAACTCGCCCCATTCGCCGCGCATGGAAACGATAGTCACAAACGGTATCCGGCATGCATTAGGCATAGCCAGCGCATTGATCGTATTACCTACCCCACTACTCTGCATGAGGAGCACGCCCCGCTGCCCACCAAGCCAGGCTCCAGTCAACACACCAACGCCTTCCTCTTCAGTGGTGAGCCCAACAACTGTCATGCCGTTGTCCGCTTCACAGTTTCGAATTAAAGCCGCATGTCCTGCATCCGGTACATGGCAGATTTGTTGAATGTTGTGCTCGTGTAACACGGCATAAATATCCGAGCGCCAGTCTATTGAATTATCCGTCATTCCACTCAATCAGAAGTATTGCCCACGATCCCAACGATGCGAAGCTTCAAAATTTCCAATAACCTTTTGCGCTTCAGAATTTTGTGTCGAAAACCAGATGAGGACCTTTATCACCAAAAGCTTCACCCTACCCTCTCAAACTACTACATCTGACTATTTCGACAAGTTGGTGTGCATTAAAAGTTCTATCATTACACTCGATTTAAAATTAACGCCGCAGTTTCCGTCATTACTTCTGCGTCACGCTTTTATCGTCGCCGTCAGGAACTTCTTATCTAGTCGCAAACTGGTTTTAATTATAAAATTTCCATCTTGTACCAAATTTCATCATGACTAGTTTCGAAGGAATTGCCTTAGGATCAGGAATTGGGCCATGAGCGAAAACATTTCTCGGCTCCTAGAGATCATGAACAAACTGCGCTCTCCCGAGGATGGATGCCCCTGGGATCTTGAGCAAACTTTTGAAACGATCGCGCCATTTACAATCGAAGAAGCCTATGAAGTTGCAGACGCAATAGAACGAAACGACTTAAATGACTTAAAAAAAGAGCTTGGGGACCTGCTTTTTCAGGTTGTTTTTCACGCGCAAATGGCAAAAGAAAGAACCGCTTTTGACTTCAACGACGTCGTCGATGCGATCTGTAAAAAGATGATTGAAAGACATCCTCATGTCTTTGGAAATGCAGAGATTAATACCGCCGACGCCCAAAATCAGAGTTGGGAAGCTTTAAAAGCAAAGGAACGCAGCGCACTTAATTTACATGAGATCGATGTTGCCAAAGCCCTGCCCGCACTGATGCGTGCTGGTAAAATCGGTCAGCGAGCTGCTGGAATGGGTTTTGATTGGCCAGAATCGGCTGGCGTACTTGACAAGATGCAGGAAGAGCTTGACGAAATTCGCTTAGCAATCCAAATCGGTGGAAGCGATAAAACCAAGGTTGCCGAAGAATTTGGTGACTTCCTCTTCGCCACTGCTAATCTTGCCCGACATCTCGGGGTCGAACCAGAATCAGCATTACGTTCGGCCAATTTCAAATTTCAACGTCGGTTCAAGGCAATGGAGGCGGAGATTGAAAAATCAGGAAAATCCGTTCAATTTTCATCTTTGGACGAACTAGAAATAGCTTGGAAACAAGTAAAACTACAGGAAAAAAGTGAAGGCTAATCGAGTTATTCGTTCATCAGAAGATAAGTTAGCAAGAACATTTTCCATTGCCGGACGCCACTCTCTTCTGGAGCAGTATAAAGTCGACCTGCCAAGGCCGGCGCCTTCAAACAGGTACCAATTATATATGCCTCTCCCAGACAGACCCTCCTTATTCAATCTGCGTCTCGTTTCCGTTCACAAGGAATTTGCTTCAGCCACGCATCACAAAGGTTCGTCCTCTGAGTAATAAGTTTTACTTATTTGGGTGTGGATAGATGATCGTATATGTCGTTCCAGGACTTTTGCGACTGGGCGCACAGTAGTCCCCACGTTCGTTCCAACGGGTTGTATTCTTGGCGATCTACTCGAGCGACATATCCTCCAGCTTCCCTGTAAATCAAACTACCGGCTGCGTGATCCCACGGCCAAAGACGCCGGTAAAGTGAAAAATGCTTATTACCTTTCGCAAGCTGGACAAAATCGAACCCAGCGCAGCGAAAATTACGCAATTCGGAGAAAGCTTCCGCGCGCGATTTCATTTGCTCGACCGATACCGTGTCGTCTAGTGCGCGGAAGTTAATCAATCCGGTCATAGATCTAATTGGAACATCATTAGAAACCACCAACTTCTCGCCGCCTACAATGAAGGCGCCACTGCCACGTTCCGCCACGATTGTCTGGTTCTCAACCGGCAAATGTATCCACGCGAGTTCGACACACCCACCGGCGACATAGGCTACCACAATTGCAAAGGGTGTCTCTCCTTTAGAGAAGTTCCGCGTACCATCAACCGGATCAATCAACCAAGTGTCCACCTCTGAGTGATAATTATCCAACTCCAGGCCATCACGAGATGCAGCCTCTTCCGCTAAAATATCGGCTCCCGGTGACAACTCGCTGAGCGCCTTTGAAAGACGGTCTTCAGCCTCATAATCCGCGACCGTTACGATATCCCCAGGCGATTTCTCCATAATGTCATGGTCCGCTAATTTTTGGAAACGCGGTAAAACGTCGAGCTCAGCTGTTTCCCGAATTATATCGGTTACACGTTGCGGATCAATTACCATACCCAGTTCACGCCTTTCTATGGGTTTACCCTTAGATTCAAAATTTTCATTAACGCAATGGTACCAATTGAAACCGTTGTTCAAATCGTCCAGCATCTGGAGATTGCAGCGCCACCTTTACGATGTTTGACATATCCTGAGGACTATTATTGATGACTTCACCGTTAGAATATAGCCAGGCAAGCGCAGCTCCATCCGAAGACGGAATAGAGTAAGTAAACACCTGTCGGCGGCTCAAAAATTCGCGATCTAGCAATTCGATAAGATGATCACAGCCCATGCCAGTAGTAGCGGAAATCTCGATACCATTCCCTCCAAATTCGGGATTTTCATCATCTATGAGATCAATCTTATTCAGAACGTCGTAAACCTTGGATGGCATCTCTCCAACAATTTCGATTAATATTTTTCGAACTGTTCTGCTTTGCTTCGACATTTCTGCGGAAGCCGCATCATGGATGTGTAACACTACGTCTGCTTCGGTTATCTCTTCAAGTGTCGCTTTAAAGGATGCGACCAACTCCGTCGGCAAGTCTGAAATAAACCCAACTGTATCACATAAAATAATCTTAGCTCCTGATGGCAGTGTTACCCCCCTCATTGTTGGATCCAATGTCGCAAATAGCATGTCTTGCGCGACAACATCAGCATTGGTCAAACGATTGAACAGCGTGGATTTTCCAGCATTAGTATATCCGACCAATGCAACTGTTGGCAGTGCGTCGCGTTGCCGTGCAAGCCGCTGCAACGTGCGTGTTTTCTGAATATTTTCAATCTCGCTTGTTAATTTAGTTATTCGCTGATCAGTCAAACGTCGATCTATCTCGAGTTGGCTTTCGCCAGGTCCACCAAGAAACCCAAAACCTCCACGCTGTCGCTCGAGATGTGTCCAACTCCGCACTAGCCTCGACCGTTGATACTGAAGCGCCGCCAATTCAACCTGCAGGCGTCCTTCGTGTGTGCGCGCCCGTGCCCCAAATATCTCAAGAATTAAAGCCGTACGATCCAGAACTTTGCAGTGCCATGCGATCTCAAGGTTTCGTTGTTGTACTGGAGTTAATTGGTGATCAATGATGACCACATCAACTTTATTTTCTCGAACAATTGCTGCAATTTCTTGGGTTTTGCCACTACCGAATAACGTTGCCGGTCGAAGCCGCGAAATATTGACAATTTTGGATGCAAAAATTGTGAGATCAATCGCTTCAGACAAGCCCACCGCTTCCTCATGCTTTCGCTCAAGCGTGTCCAAATCTCGCGAAGTTGAAAATATATTCGGAACGATCACTAATGCGGTCGTCAACTTAACGGAAGTACTCTTAGCTTCAGTCATACAAGCAAAGTGAACGAAACTATTCTTCGTTGCCTTTTTCCGGTTCAAAAAGCTGCACCGGCTGCGCTGGCATAACAGTAGAAATCGCATGTTTATATACCAGCTGAGAATGAGCGTCTCGGCGTAATAAAATGCAAAAATTATCAAACCAAGTGATGATACCCTGTAACTTTACTCCGTTCACAAGGAAAACCGTTACTGGAATTTTCGCCTTTCGGACATTATTTAGGAACACATCCTGAAGGTTCTGCTGTTTTTCAGAAGACATAATCTTGCGCCCTGTTTTTTTATGGCCCGATAGCTTGCACGCCATAGGCTCGGTTATTTTGTGTTTGTGTTAATTAATTATATAGCAAGATGAGAATAGCTCAAAACTGAAATCAAATGCCCTTATAAAGCTGGTTCCAAGCAATCGATATATTGACGGTATCTATCTAAAAGTGTGAGGGTCAACGGGCCGGGATTTTCGGACAAAATAGTATCATCAATTTGAGTAACCGGTGTGACAAATGACGTTGCACTCGTTGTAAATGCCTCTACAGCCCTCTTAGCTTCAGTAACAGAAAATGGCCTTTCAATAAAAGTTACGCCCTGTTTCTCAGCTATTTCAATTATTGTTAGACGTGTAATACCGTTAAGAATTGAGATTGCCGGAGCGCGTGTAATTAACTCATTTTGCGAGTTCAGTATCCAAGCATTGGATGAAGTCCCCTCGGTAATATTATCGTCTTCGCCAACTTGCCATGCTTCATAAGCGCCCGCCTCAAAAGCCCTCTGCTTTCCAAGACAATTAGGAAGCAGCGACGTGGACTTGATATCACAGCGTTGCCAGCGAATGTCCGGAATAGTGATCACTTTTACACCTTGCCGAAAATTCGCCGATTGCTCATGCACAATGCTTCGCGTCGTCATAACCAAAGATGTAGGAGTGCCTAACAAGGGAAATTTATGATCTCGCGGCGCAACACCGCGGGAGATTTGAATATAGATAATCCCATTAGAAACTCGATTTCGAACTAGAAGCTGACGCATTAAGATTTCGAGCACATTGCGACTTACAGGCCAAGTAATGTGAAGTTCGCCTAGGGATCTATTCAAACGGTCAAGATGACCCGCAAGATCGACGAGTCGCTTTTTAACAATAGTAACAACTTCGTATACGCTATCGCCAAATTGAAAGCCCCTGTCTTCAATATGAATAGCGGCCCGATTATGGGGCAGAAACCGGCCATTCACATAAGCGTATCTAGGCATGATATATGATTTCAATAAGCATATTAAGCCTCAAAAGAACTCCAGCCGAACAGAAAACATTTTTTCGACCTTTTTAACAGAATGAGCTCCCGATAATAAAATAACCCTATCGCCACTCTCGATCACCGTTGTCGCCCGAGCTATGATCACCTTATCGTCGCGTACAACCGCCCCAATAATAACATCTGACGGCAAACTGATCTCAGAAATAGGGGCATTTACAAGCGGCGTCGTATCAAGCGCTTCGGCTTCAATGACCTCCGCGAACCCATCTCTTAATGAATGCACTGAACGAATACGACCCCGGCGAATATGTTGTAGAATCGTCGAAACGGTAATGGCTCTTGGATTTACTAATACATCGATGCCTAAAGTGGTTATGAGTGGTGTATAGGTATCTTTGTTCACAAGGGCGATTGTATGATCTACCCCAAATCTTTTCGCTAGAAGTGAAGCGAGAATATTAGTCTCATCGTCATTGCTGACAGCGACGACAGTATCAGCGTGTTGTATATTTGTTTCTTCAAGTATTTCCGTGTCAAGCGCATCACCATGAGTGACTTGTGTATCATGAAGTGTTGCAACAATGCGACGTGCACGAGCACTATCGCTTTCAATGATGCGGCTGGTTACGTTTTCCATATCTTGAATGAAACGAGCCAAATTGAGGCCAATATTCCCGCCACCAATAATCGTTATACGCCGAGAAGCCTCTTGTCTTTCTTCATGTCCAAAGGTTGCAAGTGCGCGCTGCACATGCTGGGTATCAGCAATGAAATAGACTTCATCCCCAGCAAACATCTGATCGGAAGAATTGGGAACAAATGCATCTTCCCCGCGAACAATCGCTATTATACAGATGTTAAGATCGGGGAATAGTCCGGTCAGCTGACGAAGCGCAGTGTTTATGACCGGACAATCTTCACCACATCGGATACCAATTACACGTACTTTATCATCAGCCAAAGGAATCATATCGAAGGCACCCGGTACAGCCATACGCCGAGATATGGCTCGGGCAACCTCTAACTCTGGTGAAATAATGACATCGATCGGTATATGATCTCGACTGAAGAGGTCTGCCCACATTGGTTCGAGATAACTTTGTTGTCTTATACGTGCAATCTTAGTAGGCACATTAAAAATTGAATGGGCGATCTGGCACGCTACCATATTCACCTCATCGGCAAATGTAACGGCAATAATCATATCAGTATCAGCGGCGCCAGCGCTTTCAAGAACGTCCGGATGCGACGCGTGCCCAACAATCGCCTGCACATCGAGCGATTCGTTAACCTTCCCGATGAGGTCGGGTGACTGATCTATAACGGTAACATCGTTGCTTTCAACGGACAGATACCGCGCGATACTAAAACCAACCTGACCTGCTCCGCAGATTATAACTTTCATGCAGATTTATACCTGTATTCTATGAAATCACATTCGTTCCAGCGTATTGTGAATTCTAAGCTGTTTTAATTTTCGGTGCAGGGCGGCACGATCCATGCCTACAAATTCTGCAGTTTTGCTGATATTGCCGTCGAAACGGAGCAAATGAAAAGTCAGATATTCTTTTTCAAACTCTTCTCTCGCATTGCGCAGCGGCAAATTCATTACGTCTATCGTTCGACCTTTTGAGGCGTGTTGATTCATTTCTTGCCCAATCGCCTCAACAATATTGGTAGCCGACACGTATTCTTCGTTAAGGTGTAAAGAAGAAACGAGCAAAATTCTCTCCATAACATTGACGAGTTCCCAGATATTGCCTGGCCAATCATAAGATTGCAGCGCCGTTAATGCCTCGTCCGATATTGGACGAGGTTGACGCCCTTTTGAACGAGCTGAGCGCTCCATTATTTTTATTGCTAATTCCGGAATATCTTCCCTACGGTCGCTTAGTGAAGGCACCGTCAACGGCACAACATTTAAGCGATGAAAGAGGTCTTCACGAAAATGTGCAGCCTCAATTTTCGTAGTTAAGTCTTCGCTTGTGGTGGCAATTACGCGTGTATCGACCTGCACCTTATTTCGCCCGCCCAATCGCTCAAACTCAGCGCTATGGAGAATGCGGACGAATTGAGCCTGCGTTTCCAATGGCATTTCAGACACATCATCCAATACCAAAGTACCTCGATGCGCTCTTTCCAGCACTCCGATATTTCGTGGCCTCTCATCATTGGCTTCTGTTCCGAATAACTTGGCGTCCAAATTCTTTGGTGCGAGCCCTGCGCAACTAAGCACAACGAAATTGCCTTTGCTACGAAGAGAGTTTTGATGAATTAAGCGGGCCAGAACACTTTTCCCTGAACCAGGCGGACCACTTATTAAAATTCGACTATCTGTTTGCGCAACACGACCAGCTTTTTGACGTGTTTGACTAGCGGCTGGAGATTGTCCAACAAATTCAACTATATCTCCACCTGTAAGAACCTGAAGTTCTTCATTTTTTACACGCAGTTTTTCAGTTTCCAACGCCCGTGAAACTGTATGAATCAGGACGTCTGTCTTGAAGGGTTTTGTCAGAAAATCGTAAGCGCCAATCTTTGTTGCGCTGACCGCCATATCAAATGTGGCATGACCACTAATCATTATAACTTGCTGATCGGGATTTTCTTTTCGGATTGTTTCTAGTATTTGCAAACCATCATATTCGCTGCCTTGCAACCAAACATCAAGAATAATTAGATTTGGCTGGCGTTTGCGAATAGCTTCAAAAACCGTGGTGCTGTCACCTGCCTCTCGAGTTTCATAGCCCTCATCCTCCAAAATCCCAGCAATAAGGCGCCGAATATCGACTTCATCGTCTACAATTAAAACATCAAAGGCCATTTGTCTTTTCGCCGGTAATAGAAGAACTGACACCCATGTCTTCGTTAGATATATTCAGTTTCCGGCTCAAGATTAGACGCGCGTTTGCGCCACCGCGCACACTATCCAACAATTCAACACGTCCATTATGGTCCTCCATAATCTTTCGAACAATAGCAAGACCAAGCCCCGTTCCTGAGTCGCGAGTAGTGAAATACGGGTCTGTCAACTGTTCTCTATTCGCACGTGGAAGGCCATTGCCATTGTCGTCGACCATGACCGAGATTTCCTCATTGTCAATCGCCATAGATAACTGCACTTTTCCAATTTCAGACGAATTGGTTCTACCTTCAATCGCTTCGACAGCATTCTTAAGTAAATTTGTGAGTGCCTGACTGAACTGTCGGCCATCACAAACAACTTTAACAGCCTCCAACGGAAGTAATGTTTCAAATTCAATGTTTGGTTGTGAATTTCTAAACAAAAATAGCGCCTGACGGCAAATATCGGTCAAGTCTTCTAGCTTCATTGTCGGTGTTGGTAGTCTCGCAAAGCTTGAAAATTCATCAACCATTCGCCCGATATCTTCGACGTGGCGGATGATAGTATCTGTACAATTTTCAAAAATCTCTGGATCGCTCTCTATCTCTTTTATATATTTTCTTTTAAGCCGTTCTGCAGAAAGTTGAATAGGTGTTAAAGGGTTTTTTATTTCATGGGCAATCCGCCGCGCAACATCTGCCCAAGCTGCCTTGCGTTGAGCTGCCAAAAGCTGAGAAACATCATCGAATGTTACTACGAAACCAGTAACTTCGCCACCCGCCCGTTCCGTTCCAATCCGAACAAGTAAAGTGTGCGTTTCATTACTTTTTTGTATTCGAATTTCACCTTCGGTGCCTTTATGGGAATGGCTTTGAGTTGACGATTCTAGTAAAGGTGCCATCTCCGGCACGACATGTGCCAGTGATTGACCAGTCATTTCCTCTAAATCGATTCCCAAGCGTTCAGATGCAGAACGGTTCGAGATATTTATAATACCATTGCTATCAAGTCCTACGATACCAGCAGAAACGCCTTCTAAAACCGTTTCGGTAAAACGGCGCCTTTCATCAAGCTGAAGGTTTGCTTCCACCAATTCCTCACGATTGCCCTCAAGTTCGCTTGTCATGCGATTAAATGCTCTACTCAACGAGCCGATCTCGTCATTTGAAGCTTCATCTTCCGAAACCCGAGCTGATAGGTTCCCGCCTCGAACCTTTTCTGTAGCCAAAATTAAATTACTGACCGGCCTCGAAAGCTGTGTTGCGAACATTAGACCAATCCAAACGGCCGCTAAAAGAAGTAAAAGGCCAACGACGACAAAAATGAGGGCAAAATTAATTTGAATATCAGAACGTTTGATCTCAAGCCGCTCAAATTCCTCTACTGCACCCTGACTCCGTTCCATATGATCCAACACAACCGGATCGACTAAACGGCCTATGTACAAATATAATCCCCGGGGCCCGGCGAGACGCACTAGCGCCCTAACACGGTCGCCGCTTTCACTAGTTGAGAGGCCTACATTGCCTTGCCTCGCATCAGCCATCGCCTGAGAAGGAACCGTTTCAAACTGAAGAAGATAGGTTTGCCCTGCCCGCGCCAAAATTTCACCATCTCCATCAAAGACAATTGCTTCGGATAGTTCTCGGATTGTGGCCTGAAGTTCGACAGTACTTTTAAAACGCTCGGGGTCTTTACGAAGCCAAAAGGAATCGCGATTAAGGTCCCGTGCCATTGCCATTGCATCAGCACGAATATTACGCCGGTGTTCCTGCAGATAAATCGCCGCCGCTGCGCTCGATTCTGTCAAGGCAGTTCGCACCCGCTCACTAAACCAAGCTTCCACGCCCAAGTTGAAAAATGATACCGAAAACACGCCAACAACAATTGCCGGAATAACTGAAACTAGTCCAAACCAAACCACCAGCTTAACATGCAATCGTGAACCGGCGGAACCTCGGCGTCGCTCTGTCCAGATTGCAACTATTCTGCGTACAATTAAAAATGCAAGCAGCAGAGCTAAAATTAAATCTAAATTGAGCAGCAGAAGAACAATTGTCGGCTGATCTTCGAATAGTGTAGCGCCCGCCATTGCAGCATAGGTCGCGATACCACTTGCGACCGCAGCAACCGCGAGTGAAATTGCAAGGACACGCCCCAAACTAGGAAATTCCGTCAATCGCTTGAAGATGGAAAATTTACTAGGTTTGGTCTTAATTATTTTTCTAGTAGACGACATTCGCTTTCGATGATTGCGTTCGATCGGTTGACCTTATCGCGATCGGCGAAATATAGCACAGCCTGAGCTATTCATCCCTTTGTTTTTTGCGAGTCACAGAAATATCTAAAATTCGTATCTTTTTTCTTAAAGTGTTCCGGTTTAGCCCCAAAACGGCAGCTGCTTTAATTTGATTGCCCTTTGTTGAGTTTAAGGTCATCGTGATTAGCGGACGCTCAATTTCATGCAAAATACGATCGTAAAGACCTGCAGGCGGCACACCATCTTTGTGAGCTTCGAAATATGTCTCTAATTGCTTGGCGACTGCATCTGCCAAACCATCGCCGTTGAAACCAAGGCCATTTAATCCATTCCCTTTTGAAATTTCCGGTAATTCTTTTTTAATTGCATCAATGCCAACAGTGTCATGTGCATACAAGGCAGTGAGACGACGGATCAAATTTTCCAACTCACGAATATTCCCAGGCCAATGATATTGCTTAAGTCGATCAATTGCTGCCTGATCCAGAACTTTTTCAGAATGTCCCTCTGCATTTGACTGCCTGAGAAAATGCCGAACTAATTCCGGAATATCCTCAACTCTTTCGCGTAAAGGTGGCAGCCGAATCGGCACGACGTTTAAGCGATAGTATAAGTCCTCTCGAAAGATTCCTTCTTGCACGAGCGATAGCAAGTCACGGTGAGTTGCCGCAATAATACGGGCATTCGCCGTCAATGCCGAACGGCCACCTACCGTGGTAAATTCACCTTCTTGCAGAACTCGCAAGAGGCGGGTTTGCGCCTCCATCGGCATGTCGCCGATTTCGTCTAGAAATAGCGTCCCGCCATTCGCTTGTTCGAAACGACCGGCGTAACGACCCACAGCGCCGGTAAAGGCGCCACGTTCATGTCCGAATAGCTCACTCTCAATCAATTCTCGCGGTATGGCGGCCATATTGATGGCGACAAATGGTCCTTCCTTACGATTGCCATAATCATGCAAAGCACGGGCTACCAATTCCTTCCCTGTACCCGATTCACCTGTGATCAGGACAGTCAAATCAGTCAACATAAGTCGCGCCATTACTCGGTAAATTTCCTGCATGGCATTTGACCTGCCAATTAGCGGTAAATCATCGACCGGCTGTGATTGTGCTCCTACGAGTTTTTGAGGTGCCGATTGCGTTAGTGCACGCTCAACAACGGCAATAAGTTCGTTCAAATCAAAAGGCTTCGGCAGGTACTCAAACGCCCCCCGTTCATTCGCACGAACCGCCGTTAGCAGCGTGTTCTGAGCGCTCATGGCTATAACTTTCAAATCTGGTCTAATTTTTTGAATTCGGGGGATTAAATCCAAAGCATTTTCGTCAGGCATAATAACATCAGTGATAACCAGACCGCCTTCGCCATTCGATACCCATTGCCATAGCGTTGCTGCATTGCTTGTTGCACGTACTTCATAACCGAGCCGACCAAGTGCTCGGCTCAAAACCTGACGAATCGAACGATCGTCATCAGCAACTAAAATTGTGCCATTGGACATTATTCTGCAGCCTGCGTATTTTGCCGCATCGGCAATAATATTCGGAATGTCGTTCCATTTTGATTGGATTCCTGATCGATTATACCGCCGTGATCATCGGTCAATTTCGCTACCAATGCTAAACCAAGTCCTGTCCCGTCAACTTTAGTCGACACAAATGGATCAAAAATATGAGGTTGGAGATCCTCCGGAATTCCAGTCCCATTATCTTGAATAGTCACCATTATCGGCAGATCAAGACGGCTTTTCGAAGCCTGTACCGCCAAACGAATACCGTGCCGAAAGCTTGTAGTGATAACAATCTCCGCTTCATTTTTTCCGAGCGCTTCGCAGGAGTTTTTAACAAGATTAAGAAAAATTTGGATTAGATGATCACGGTTTCCGAATACGGGAGGCAACGAAGGGTCGTATTCCTGAACAAAAGTAATACCACGCCCAAACCCCCGTTTAGCGATGTCTACGGATCGATCGAGAACTTCATGAATATTTACACTACCGCGTTCGAACCTAGGATTCTCAGTAAATGCATCCATTTGATCCACCAAATTACAAATCCGGTCCGCCTCTTCAATGATCAGACGTGTAAGTTGGCGATCTTCGACGGGCACGCTTTGCTCTAGGAGTTGAGCTGCACCCCGAACACCAGACAATGGATTTTTTATCTCATGTGCCATCATTGCCGCCATACCTCTCAAGGAACGAGCGGAATCTCGATGCTGAAATGTACCACCTAATCGACCCGCCGACGCGTGCTCTTGAAAACTCAAGACAAGATTACCCTGAGTACCGGCAATCGGCGCGCAATCCACTGTAACACTCCGCGTTCCTAGGCGCGGGGTGGAAAGCCGAAATCCAAATTCACGAATGACACTTTCTTGAACCCGTGCCTTCGCAATCAAAGACAATAATGGGTTATCTGGAAGAACAAGGTCGGGTAGCGAGCTTTTTGTAAGGTTTGAAATACTTGATTGAAAAAACTGTTCGGCTGCCGGGTTTGCAAAGACAATACTTCCATCCTGATCGACCACAAGCACCGCCACCGATAGACCACTCAAAATAGCTTCTGTATCCTCAGAGCCAATCATACCGCAATTCTCATTCGATCCGCATACTTATCGAACTGCCGTAATACTTCGCCCGCATCTTCTATTCTTAAAATCGACCGCATGGAGGCGTCTATTTGTGGCAGTTCAGCCAAATAAGCGGCCAAATGCTTTCGAGCACCCAATACCGCCAATCGGCGCGGATAACACTCAAGAATTCGGATATAATGCGCCTTAATTAAATTCAATTTTTCATTTAAAGAAAACTCATAGTGATCTGTTTTATTGATTAGTTTGCAATTTATTTCAGGAATAATCCACGGGCGGCCAATGGCAGCTCGTCCAATCATCACCCCATCTGCTCCTGACTCCCTAAGGCATTTCTGCGCATCACCCAGATTGGCAATATCACCATTTGCAATAACTGGAATTGAAACCGCGCGCTTGACATTACGGATAAATCTCCAATCTGCTCGTCCCGAAAATTTTTGTTCCCGCGTCCGCCCATGTACTGTAATCATTTTAAGGCCGGCTTGTTCTGCAGATTTTGCGATTTTTACCGCATTTCGGTTACTCGCATCCCAACCCGTTCGCATTTTTACCGTTACCGGGATCAAAACAGCATCGGCTATTGCTTGCATGATCGAGCCAGCGAGCTTTTCATCCTGCATAATGGCAGAGCCAGCGTATTTATTTACTACCTTTTTTGAAGGGCAGCCAAAATTTATGTCAATCATCAACGCGCCATTGGCCTCGCAGCGTTTTGCCGCTTCTGCCATGACCTGTGGTTCAAAGCCCGCTAGCTGTACGATTGTACGATCGTCAATTTTTTGAATTTTTCGTAATTCAACGTCTTGATCATAGATAACCGCCCTACTCGCAACCATCTCAGTGAAAGTAACATCTGCACCAAGAGATTTTAAAGTCGCTCGGTATGCGATATCTGTGACACCTGACATCGGCGCCAACAAGACATGGTCCTTTATACAAAGGCTTCCAACTTGAATGGCCATTTTTTAAGCATGTAAATTGTTGCCTAAGAATTAAACACAATAGCTACTATCTAAGAAACATCAAGCTGTTAGGTAACTAAAATGTCATTTACAAACTTCACTCCAAGGTAGCCAAGGGAAACAAGTAGGTAAGCGGTCAGGCATAGACGAGCCGCAAACTTCCCTCTAAGACCACTTTTCAAGTGTAAAAACAGTAACACACCAATCAAGATGAATGCTAATATTGAGAATAGTGCCTTATGCGATAACTCAAAATAATGGCCGGTAGAAATAAATTCTGCAACCATACCAAATAAAATACCTAATCCCAAAACGGCTTCAGCACTCCACAATCCAAGGAGTTCTATTTTGGATGTCGACGAAACCGATGGCAATTGTTCCAAAAAACGACTACGTATCCGCTTCTTTAATGCTCGATCTCGAAGAATTGTAGCAAGTCCTGCTATTGCGCCAACCGTAACTAAACCATAAGCCAGAATCGAACTGGTAATGTGTAATACAAGCCATGTAGAGCCCCATTTTTCGAAAGGTATTTCGGACACACTGAGCGACGACCAAACGAAAAGCAAAAATATCATAAGCAAATACGGGCCAAGAAAAATGGCGAGACGAATTGTTTCTCGGGAAAAAATTAATATAAGGCCAAAAGCTATTTGCGTCGCCAAAATATTTCCCATCAATGCCGTTGACAAACCAACACCCCACTGATGGGCCCAAGTCCAATTAGCAATTGCCAAAAAAGTCGTAACCCAAACAGGAAAAAGAAAAAGACGCCTAAGTCGGTCGTCCAGCAAAGTCACGACAACAAATACCGTCAAGAGACATCCAACAGTGAATGTCGAGATTGCAGCATAGCTCATAAAATGAAATATAACCACATTGACCTACACATTGAAATGCAGGAATTACGCATGGACATTACTTTAAAAAAATCACTCAAATGACGGTCGCAGCACTTTTACTTGCCGGAGGCCGCGGAATGCGGGCCGGTGGCACTATACCAAAACAATACCGTGAGATTGGCGGAAAGACTATCCTGCGTCGCGCCGTTGAGATATTTTTAGCTTCGCCACTGATCGACATCGTACAGGTCGTCATTCATCAAAATGACGAAGACCTTTATCAAAAGGCCGTTTCTGGGCTTGCCCTTCCCGAACCTGTATTCGGCGGTATCGAAAGACATTCGTCTACCTTAAACGGTCTCGAGAGCCTTATTTCACTCTCCCCAACGAAAGTATTAATCCACGATGTGGCGCGCCCATTTGTGGATAATGATCTAATTGAGAGAATTGTGAATGCGACACTGAAGGGGCAAGGTGCCATTCCTGCTTTAGCCGTTGTAGACTCATTGAAAAGAGTTGACGCAAGAGGTTTTATAGAAGCAAGCGTTGACCGGACGGCCCTCTGGCGTGCACAAACACCGCAGGGTTTTTTTTATTCTGATATCTTGCACGCTCATCAGAAACGTGAAAAAGAAAATCCAACTGATGACGCCGTTTTGTTCGAGAAAGCGGGTGGGCGGGTCATTATAGTCGATGGTAATGAGCAAAACATAAAGCTGACGACGCCCGGCGACTTCGAAAGAGCGAGCCTAATGCTGCAATTGAAGGAGAAAATAGTCCATGTCGGGAATGGTTTTGACGTGCATCGTTTTGGTCCGGGCAACCATGTAATGCTCTGTGGAATAAAAGTGCCTCATAGTCAGAGTTTAGTTGGTCATTCAGATGCCGATGTCGCTCTACATGCTCTAACGGACGCAATTTTAGGCGCTATCGGCGCAGGTGATATAGGGCAACACTTTTCTCCCGATGACAACCGCTGGAACGGTGCACCTTCCAGTATATTTGTCGAGGAAGCAGCCCGAAACGTCGTGGATGCAGGCGGTTTAATATACAATGTCGATATCACCATCATTGGAGAATTTCCAAAAGTAAACCCTTACAGAGAAGAAATGCGTAAATCTGTTGCATCAATGTTGGGTATACTACCGCGTCGCGTAAATATTAAGGCAACCACCACCGAAAAGTTAGGCTTTACCGGTCGGCAAGAAGGCCTTGCAGCACAGGCTACTGCAAGCATTGGACTATTGGCTGAATGAACGATTTCAAAATCACCATTGGCGTAGCTATCGCCACGTTTTTTGGTGTGGGTAAATTTCCATTTGCATCGGGCACGTTTGGCGCCCTTTTTGCCCTCCCATTAATCTGGATTTTACATTCGCTATTTGGCGCTATTGGAATAATCGGGTTTGCTATAATTTTGCTCTTTGCAGGCATATGGGCTTCGGAAGTTTATATCGCCATTTCAGATAAAAAAGATCCAAGTCCGGTTGTAATAGATGAGGTCGTTGGTCAAGCAATTGCCATATCTTTTATACCCCTCGGGCTCATAGAATACGCCCTCGCATTTTTGTTATTTCGATTTTTTGATGTAACCAAAATTTGGCCGGCAAATTGGGCTGAAAAACGACCAAATGCCGGGCTCGCAGTGATGTTAGACGATGTAATTGCCGGATTATACGCTGGAGCCATGTCATTGATTATCTTAAGATTAATGTCATGACGTATACCTTTCCCAAAGAGCTCAACGATAGTGCGGAAATGCTTATACATCTTTGTCGCGAAAAAAATGTTTTGCTCTCGACAATAGAGTCCTGCACCGGCGGCTTACTGGCAGGCTGTCTGACAGATATTGCAGGGTCATCCGATGTCCTAGATCGCGGCTTCGTGACCTATTCCAATGAAGCTAAAAATGAAGAAGTTGGGGTAAGTATAGAAACCTTAGAAAAATTTGGAGCGGTGAGCGCTCCGGTCGCAATAGAAATGTGTTCCGGGGCGTTAACGCGCCAGCCGATCGGCGCCGCCGCCTCACTGACAGGCATTGCGGGTCCTGGTGGAGCAACTGCCGACAAACCTGTTGGCCTTGTCTTTATCGGCATTGCAACTCGCTCTAGTAATCCTGTAGCGCATCGTTATATCTTTGAAGGCGATCGACAGGCTGTGCGAACTGCTGCCGTCACAGAAGCAATTCACTTGCTTATTTCGGCAATATCCGTGACTGACTCGAGATAATCAGCTGCTGAAAGGGATGATCTGATACCATTAGCCAACGCGCATATGTATCGGACTCCAAGGCAAATAATGAAAAGAAATCCGCGGGATCAATTAATTTTTTCCAATGTGTCTCATTAACCATCTCGATCGCTTGTGGAGGTGCAAGTCGAAGTGTATCGGATACAAACTCTGGCAGGTAATAAATAGCATTAGGATACATTGAAGTAGCTGCAAGCAATATGCCTGACACCTCGGCAGCGTGGCTTACGGATTCCAGCGAAAGACGGCCTTGATCAAATATCACCGCCCGCTCGGCCCCTTTAATCAAAAGCGAAACGTATTGGCGATGCGATTTTGATGATATATTTTCCGCGTTACGGTAAAATACAATCGATTGAATATTCAACAGTGAAGACTGCTCAAAAGCCTTAAGAATTTGACGGCTTGCGGTAAAGGTATCGATCGCACTTGGGCGATGGATCTTTCTCAATGTGACCCCTTCGGTTTCTCCATCGCCCGTAAATGAAACACCGCCACGGGTAAGAGATTGCTCAATCGCTGCAATTGTACTTGCTCGAGGATCGCCGATCCCACGTTCAAAATTGTTCAGAGTTGCCAGAGATATTCCTGCAGCTCTCGCAAGCTCACTTTGCCTGACCCCCAAAAGAGCTCTAGCGGCCTTAAGCATATTAGGCTGTAGCATCTAAAATGCCCTTTAGTTGACTAATCAACGAGACCAATTTGACCATTAGTCGATATTATACCTAAAATATTTGTCACAATACAAATTTTACCAAAATGGAATACTAAATTTTATTGCAATTCTTTATGTATATAGTTTTTCCCTTTTGTAAGCTGCGGGTTATATCCGTGTGCTTGCTCTTTTTTCAAATGCAGAAATCATCTTCCGGGCGGCTGTTTCGAAAACCACACCCATCATTGTTTCTAAAAGAACGGATTTAAATTCGAATTCGATTTCGAAATGAACGACTGATAAATTTTCAGCCGCATCTAAAATATGCCATTTGCTCCGTAAGTATTTGAAAGGGCCAGATTCTTGGTATGTATCGACGGTACCCTCCAACCTGTTCAAGGATACCCGGCTGGCGAAAGTCTCTGTAAAGCCGCGATAGCCAATTTTGAGATCAGCGATCATCGTATCATCGTTCGGTTTTTCTCGAACTCTGGACGCGATACACCAAGGTAAAAAATCCGCATAACTGTCGACATCGGCAATGATCTCAAATAAGTCCGCAGCGGCAAAGGGAAGTTCTTTAACTTCAGAGTATTGACGCACGACCTATATCTAATCCGCCGTTGTACTCAAATTATTTTTCGCGATGCGGGCTTCCTTTAAACGCGCGAAATCGTCACCAGCATGATACGAAGAACGTGTAAGTGGTGACGCGGAAACCATTAAAAAGCCCTTCCCCCTAGCCATTTTCGACATCCCTTCAAATTCTTGAGGCGTCACGAAACGCTCTATTGCCGCATGTTTTGGAGTGGGCTGAAGGTATTGACCTATAGTAAGAAAATCGACTTTCGCCGAGCGCAAATCATCCATGACCTGGTGAACCTCTTCCCGGGTCTCACCAAGTCCAACCATCATACCCGACTTTGTAAAAATGGTCTTATCAAGTCGCTTTACGCGATGTAAAAGCTCAAGACTTGTAAAGTAGCGTGAACCAGGCCGGATTGTCGGGTAGAGCCGTGGTATCGTTTCAATATTATGGTTAAACACATCAGGCTTTGCGGCCACAATGGTTTCGATCGAAGTCTCTTTATGCATAAAGTCGGGTGTTAACACCTCAATGGTAGTACCTTGTGATCGTTCACGAATTTTTGTAATTACTTGTGCAAAATGATCACCCCCACCATCTCGCAAATCATCTCTATCAACGGATGTTATAACAACATGCGCGAGGCTAAGTTCTGCAACTGCATCCGCCACCCTTGACGGTTCGAGTGGATCCAAGGCCCGGGGCAAGCCTGTCGCAACATTACAAAAGGCGCAAGCGCGCGTGCAAGTATCGCCCATGATCATGAAAGTTGCATGCTTCTTCGCCCAACATTCTCCGATATTTGGGCAACCTGCCTCTTCGCACACAGTGTTTAGACCACTCTCTCGCACGATGTTTTGCGTTTCAAAATACGTTTTCGAGTTTGGAGCCCTGACCCGGATCCAATCCGGTTTTCGTGGTGTTGGATTATCTGGCCGGTTTCTCTTTTCCGGGTGACGAAGCTTTGACGCTTGTGCGTTACTCATTCGCGACACGAAATTTCCTCGTTAAAAATGTACGGCTCGCCCATAGGCTTCCAAGACTGATTCGTGCATCATTTCGGATAATGTTGGATGCGGAAATATTGTATGCATTAATTCTTTTTCAGTGGTCTCCAAAGTCCGGGCAATGCCGTACCCCTGAACCAATTCAGTTACCTCCGCGCCGATCATATGGGCGCCAAGTAATTCACCCGTCTTTGCATCAAATACAGTCTTTATTAAACCCTCTGGCTCACCGAGCGCAATCGCCTTGCCATTACCCATAAAAGGAAAACGGCCGACACGAACATTGTGGCCCGCTTCTTTGGCTCTCGCTTCGGTCATACCAATAGATGCCACTTGCGGGATGCTATATGTGCAGCCTGGGATATTTGCCTTATTAAGCGGGTATACACTCTTTTCACCTTTTATTTTTTCAATACAAATGATGCCTTCATGGCTCGCCTTATGGGCCAACCATGGTGGTCCGGCCACATCACCAATTGCATAAACTCCAGATTCTCCCGTCTCCGACCATTGATTAGTTTCGATATGGCCTCGGTCGACCTTTACCTTAGTACCCTCAATGCCAATGTCCTCGACATTGCCGACAATTCCAATCGCCAAAATAACACGATCAACCTTAATGGACTGGCTCTTACCCCCCTTTTCAACCGTCGCTGTGACGCTGTTCGCAGTTTTATCGAACGATTTCACCTTCGCACTGGTTATTATCCTCATGCCATCCTTCTCAAAGGACTTCTGAGCCAACGCAGAAATTTCCTCATCTTCGACGGGCAAAATGCGGTCCAAAACCTCTACAACGGTAACATCGACACCTAGATTGCGGTAAAAGCTGGCAAACTCGATCCCAATAGCACCAGATCCCACAACAAGGATCGCCTTCGGCATGCTTTCCGGCACCATGGCCTCTTTATAAGTCCAAACGAGCTTCCCATCTGGTTCAAGTCCCGGTATCGATCGCGCCCGCGCACCCGTCGCTAAAATGATATGCGATCCTGTCAGTTCCGCGACCGTCTTACCATTTTTATCAACACTAAGTATTTTCGAACCTTTCGGTCCACGGACTAGCTTTCCCCTGCCATCGAACACTTCTACTTTGTTCTTTTTTAGAAGATGGCCTACGCCCCCATTAAGCTGCGAAGCAACTTTTCGCGAACGATCGATGACCTTCTTCAGGTCTATGTTCGCAGCCTGAACAGAAATACCGTAGGTCTCTGCATGCTGAATATTTCGATAAACCTCAGCGGTTCTTAACAATGCTTTCGTTGGAATGCATCCCCAGTTAAGGCAAATTCCACCGAGATGCTGCTCCTCTACAAGAGCCGTTTTCATACCCAATTGCGCCGCCCTGATGGCCGCAACATAGCCACCTGGGCCCCCACCAACGACCACTACATCGAATTTTTTTTCAGCCACTATCACTCCTTAAAGCAACATGCTAAGCGGTTCTTCAACTAGCCGCTTGAAGGCGCCCAAATATTCCGCACCAATGGCGCCATCAACTGCACGATGGTCGACTGAAAGCGTGCAAGACATAACAGTCGCAACCGCAAGCGCACCGTTCTTTACAACCGCACGCTGATCGCCCGCACCAACCGCCAAAATGCAAGCTTGTGGTGGATTAATAACCGCGCTGAATTCCTTAATCCCGTGCATACCAAGATTAGAGATACTGAACGTACCACCTTGGTATTCTTCCGGCGCCAATTTGCCGTCACGCGCACGTTCAGAGAGTTCTTTCATTTCACTTGAGATCATCTCCAAGCCTTTGTTATCGGCTTGGCGCACTACAGGAGTGATCAATCCACCTTCAATAGCTACTGCGACAGAAATATCCGCCGATTTGTAAATCTTTACCCCTTCATCGGTCCAAGACGCATTAGCTTTTGGCACACGGCGAAGCGCAATAGCCGCAGCCTTGATAACCAAATCATTTATCGAGAGCTTATAGGCGCCATCCGCCTTAGCATTGAGTGTTTTCCTAAGGTCAAGCAATTCATCAATTTCGCAATCAACCGTCAGATAAAAATGGGGGACCTGTTGTTTCGATTCCGTCAGGCGGCGCGCAATAGTTTTCCGCATCGTTGACAAAGTTGTGATCTCAAACTCTGGCTCGTATGGAAATTGTTCCGCCGTCGTCGGCGCTATTGCCGCTGTTTGTGTAACAGCCAGTATATCGCCCCTTGATAATGCTGCCTCAACGTCTGATTTCACAATTCGTCCATTCGGACCACTTCCAAGAACACCAGCAAGTTCAAGCCCTGCCTGAGAAGCCATCCGGCGAGCCAGCGGGCTAGCAATGATTCGTTTTTCATCCTTTTCAACTGAAGGTACAGGCCCTTCAAGTGACAATGGAGTTGCAGGCACATCTGCTAATGTGCTTGTCGCGGGTTCAGGTGTTACTACGGGCTGTGTCGTTGCATTATTGCCTGAAGACACAACTGTGACGTCGATGCCTTCTAGGGCTGATTCGTCCTCATCCTCCTCCAATAACAAGGCTATCACATTGTTTACCGCAACCCCCTCTGTCCCCTCAGCAACGAGAATTTTCCCCAGTTTACCCTCTTCTACTGCTTCGACTTCCATTGTCGCTTTGTCGGTTTCTATTTCTGCAATTATATCACCCGAATGAATTGCATCGCCTTCACCAATGAGCCATTTTGCCAAAGTCCCTTCTGTCATGGTCGGTGACAAGGCGGGCATAAGTATTTTTACTGGCATTTATTTATCCTTTCGCCCTATGAGCGATAGCAGACGTTTTTAGCCGCATCTACGATATTTTCGACTTGCGGGAGCGCTAGTCTCTCAAGATTAGCAGCATACGGCAGGGGCACATCTTTCGAACACACGCGCGCCAGCGGCGCATCCAACCAATCAAAGGCAGCTTCCATCATTAATGCTGCAAGTTCAGATCCGATACCGGAGAAACGCCATCCCTCTTCACAACTTACAATTCGGTTAGTTTTTTTCACAGAATTGACGATCGTCTCAGTGTCGAGCGGCCGAATACTGCGAAGGTCAATGACTTCGGCATCAATGCCTTCACTAGCCAAGTTGTCTGCAGCTTCCAACGCTTTTCCAACCATCATTGAAAAAGCGACAAGGGTCACATCCCTGCCTTCCCGAACGACCTTTGCACTACCGATCGGTACGAACCATTCGTCACTAACTGGCACTTCAAAACTACTGCCGTACAAAAGTTCGTTTTCCAAAACAAACACAGGATTTGGATCTCTGATAGCGGATTTTAGCAATCCCTTCGCGTCCGCCGCTGAATATGGAGAGACAACCTTAAGGCCCGGACAATGCGCATACCAACTCGCAAAGCATTGCGAATGCTGGGCTCCAACCCGGGACGCCGCGCCGTTGGGCCCTCGAAAGACAATCGGACACCCCATTTGCCCTCCAGACATATAAAGAGTTTTTGCGGCGGAATTAATCAGTTGATCCATCGCCTGCATTGCAAAGTTAAAGGTCATGAACTCAACAATAGGGCGTAGACCCATAAATGCGGCCCCCACGCCAATACCGGCAAAGCCGTGTTCAGTAATGGGCGTATCGATAACACGGCGTTCACCGAACTCTTCGAGTAAACCCTGACTAACTTTGTAAGCCCCCTGGTACTGCGCAACTTCTTCGCCCATCAGAAATACCGTTTCCTCTCGGCGCATTTCTTCCGCCATTGCATCGCGTAGGGCCTCGCGAACTGTCAAAACTACAGTTTCACCGCCCCAATCGGGCTCCGGCTGAGTGTTAACAGTCGCTGGTGTGTTGAGCGCAGCAGGCGTGGTAGTCTCGCCCAAATTAGGCCCGAGCGTGAGTACTTCCGCCATCGAATCCGCAGACGAGGAGGCGACATCGTCAGCGCATTCTCCTTCAACAACAATAACCGCGATCGGCGTATTAACAGCGACATTATCAGTGCCTTCAGCCACAAGAATTCGACCAAGCTTGCCTTCATCGACCGCTTCGACCTCCATCGTCGCTTTATCTGTTTCGATTTCAGCAATTACATCCCCAGCAGCAATCTCATCACCCTCGGATTTCAGCCATTGCGCCAATTTTCCTTCAGTCATAGTTGGTGAAAGAGCTGGCATTAAAATTTCTACGGCCATATTAACATCACTCCCCGCTTACGCTTCGAGCAAAACATCGGTGTAAAGCTCCGATGGGTCAGGTTCGGGACTATTTTGAGCGAATTCAGCCGCATCAGATACAATACTCTTAATTTTGCGATCTATTTCTTTGAGTTCACCCTCGTCGGCAAAGCCCTCATAAATTAGCCACTCGCGCATCCGATCAATCGGATCCTGTTCAGATCGAACTTTCGAAACCTCTTCACGGCTCCGATATTTCGCCGGGTCAGACATCGAGTGTCCACGATAACGATATGTCTGCATTTCGAGTACATACGGCCCCTTACCAGCTCGACAATGTTCAACTGCTGTCTGCGCTGCTTCGCGCACGGCCAAAACATCCATACCGTCTACTTTTTTGCCTGGAATGCCATAGGGTTTACCGCGGTTGTATAAGTCCGTTCCCGCAGATGCACGCTCCTGGCTTGTCCCCATAGCATATTTATTATTTTCTATGACGAATATAGAAGGCAAATCCCAGAGCGCGGCCATATTAAGCGCCTCACCAACTTGCCCTTGATTAATGGCCCCGTCGCCAAGATAAGTCACGCTAACAAGGTCATTTGAATTATATTTGTGGGCAAAGGCGATACCAGCACCGATGGGAACTTGTGCCGCGACTATTCCATGACCTCCATAAAAATTTTTCTCGCGGCTAAACATGTGCATAGAGCCACCCTTACCTTTCGAATAACCGCCAGCTCGACCCGTCAGTTCCGCCATAACACCACGAGCATTCATGCCACACGCCAACATATGTCCATGGTCTCGGTAACTCGTTATAACTGCATCCCCATCCTTAAGCGTTGACTGAATCCCAACTACAACTGCTTCCTGTCCAATATACAGGTGACAGAAACCACCGATTAAACCCATCCCGTAGAGTTGGCCGGCCTTTTCTTCAAACCGACGTATTAACAACATATCGTTGTAGTATCTGTGTAATACATCTTTAGAGACGATGTTTTCTTTTTTCTTCGCCGGCCCCCTGGCCCGGGTTCGATTTTTAGCCGCCATTTCGGTCCCCCTGACTGCGCCCCTGTGAAGCGCTATGCCTTCCGTTCACCGACAAGTGGTGCGCCACAATAAACGCTTTAAGTTCTTATAAACAATTGTATTACATATATTTATTTAATTTTGACTCAATTTTTATTAATCAGCTATTACATATATACGACGTCATTAAGACTGTCGCTAGATCAGAATAAAGAAATTTTGCATCACATGAGTTATTTTAAATCTTTATCTATTTGCTCCAAAAGACCATTGATCCGGGACGCAAGCGCAAGCGTTTGGAGCGGATCTTCTTTAGTGACAAAACTTTTAATGAAAGCGTGATAAACGGAAGCCAAAGGTCGCGGCCCAAAAAATGGAATTTCCACTCCGTCTCTCTTTAGACTTGGAATGGGATAATCAAGCAATTCAAGGGTTCCTCTTGCGCCAATACAACGAAGATAACGTCGTTTTTCCGACATCAAATTCCCAAAAATCAGTTCAGCAGTTTTCCCTGACTCAAATGACATTTCAAGGCGAATTGTATGCACCTCGGCATCCCCATTCAGACGCGTGGTCTCAATTCCCGTTGGCTCCTCACCAACAATATCCAATACCATTGAAAGCTCATGCGGCCCGTAATCCCATAAACCTGACATATACCGCCTTAAAGGCCCATTGTTTCCACCAACCGATTGGATATGGCTAATAGGCTCTATCTCCTGTATCCGCTTATAAAGCTCTCTATATCCTGCGCTAAATAAATAAATTAGATTGACGAAAACCGGTAAATTTTTAACCTTTGCGCGACGCTGAATTTCATTCGCCTCGTAACTACTTAACGTTAATGGTTTTTCTGAGAGTACAGGCAAACCTGCATCGATACATTTTAGGCACAAATTTCGCAATCGAGACGGCTCAACAATAAGAGCGATGCCGTCTACCGACTTTCCGCTTGCTAATAAATGCTCCAAACTAGGCCAAATTAAGAGCTCACCAATACCCTCCAAAAGCGGCCTAGGCACTTCGCTGAGGGATCGGCTTACCACCCCTGCAAGCTCTAATTCCTTCTCCGCTTTGATCGCAGCCATGTGTCGTTGAGCCCAGACGCCCGATCCAACAACTGCAATAGAACGAAGCTTTTGCATGTGCAGCGCTTATCCTGATCTAGCTTGATAGTTTGGGACAGCCCATGAAAGAAACCGTTTCACACCCTCCTCCAACCCAATTTTGGGCCTGAAACCCAAATGTAGTTCCGCTTTTTGAATATTAGGACATCTTCGCATCGGCTCGTCGGCTGGATAAGATTCCGGATATTCAGTCCTTTGTCTGCGCACAGGTACTGGACTATTGACTTCAAAAGCATCCGCTAACTCATTTATCGAAACTTCCGGTCTCGGATTGCCAATATTGTAAACCTCACCCGGTAAACCTTTTAATAGAACCCGCATAAAACCAATCATCGCATCTGCGACATAGCAAAACGTTCGTGTTTGCCGACCATCACCATAGATTATAAGTGGCTCTCCCTCCGCAATCTGCCCAGCGAAGTTTGGCATTACTCGATAATCTGAACGCTGCATTCCAGGCCCATAAACATTAAACGGCCTTATTATGTTGGTATGAATGTCAAAATAATCGTGAAAAATATAACAATATGTCTCCCCGACACGTTTTCCTTCGTCGTAACAGGCTCGTGGCCCTTGGGTCGAGACGTTCCCTCGATAACTCTCCTTTGTCGGCACATGTGACGGACCGGGATCGCCATATATCTCACTAGAGGAGAAATAAACGAAACGTGCTTTTGTTTCCTGCGCTGCTCGGAGCAACCGCTGCGTTCCAACTGTTGCAACTTCCAAGGTATCTAGCGGATAAGCACGATAGTAATATGGGCTTGCGATACCAGCGGCGTGAATAACCCAATCAAAAGAATCATCGGGTATAGGATCACGGCAAATATCCGCATGAGTAATCTCAGCCCATTTACCCAACTTTCCAAACAATGCCTTATCGACTAACCGAAAATTATCTAATATCGTCAATTGACAAGGTTTTTCGAGAATCCCGTTATTTAATCTCTCAAAAATTGCCAAAAAATAGCGTCCCAGAAAGCCAGCCCCTCCCGCGATCAGTATTTTTTTCCCCGCCAAGCCCTCTAGTTCAGTCAGCAGACTATCGATTATCTCATCGAGATCATCTTCAAGGATCAGATCGCTAAAGGTCATCAGCTGAAACCATTCGTAATTTTGGTAAAGGCACAATAAATCGACGGTTCCCCGTTAAAAACGACTTATTATTTTCGATAATGGGATCCGCAAAATTCCAAGCTAAAATAACCAAATCATCAACAGGTTCCCTTTCCAGATGCGATGCTGGCATGATCGGCAACTTTAATCCGGGGCTCAGCAAGCCCTGCTTCCACGGACTATCATCAATTATATATTCGATATCGGCGCTCGTAAGACCAAACTGATGCATTAAGGTGGTTGCCTTAGCAGGCGCACCGTAACCAGCGACCCGACGCCCAGCGCTTTTTGTGGTACGTATTGCATTCACTAATTGTTCGCCTGCTTTTTTTATTTGCGCTGATAATTTTGAATAAACTTTTGGATCGAATACCCCCGCATCAGTTTCTGCTTGAATTAAATCCACGACGTCTTGTGTAACTAAACGAGTTGATTCACTCGGGGCCGCAAAGATACGGACAGATCCGCCATGACTTGCAATTCGTTCGACATGAAATAGCGTAAATCCGAGAGATTTAAGAAAATCCCTCAATGGTCGGACTGTATGGTAATCGAGATGTTCGTGATAGATCGTGTCGAAAAGCGTCCTATCAAGAACATCAAGCAAATAAGAAACCTCAAATGTGAAAATACCGTCTGGTTCAATTATCTCACGAACGTTGGATACGACGCCCTTCAAGTCGTCAATATGGGCAAAAACGTTGTTGGCAGTCACAATTTTCGCTTTACCTCGCTCAGCCACAATACTACGCGCTGTTTCGGTCGTAAAAAATTTGGCAATTGTAGGAATGCCAGATGCCTCTGCTAAAGCAGCTATTCTCCGCGCAGGGTCCACGCCTTGAATCTCAGCGCCTAAATTCCGGAAAGCGCGTAAAAGAGTTCCATCATTCGAACCTATATCCACTACCAAATTGCCTGAAACTGCGCCAGATAGCGCCCAAACCACGTCTGCATAGGACCTAAAGTGCGAAACAAAACTCGCGGAAGTACCTGAAACATATGCATAATCAGAAAATAATAATGAGGGATCGATGACATGCCCCAATTGGGCGTGACCGCATTCAGCACATAAATTTAATTCTAGCGGAAACACATCTTGCGATTTTTTCTTCTCAACAAAGGACAAGAAGGCGTTCGCCGGTGGCGTTGGTACTAAGGTAACTACGCAGTCAAGCGATCGACTGCCACATAACCGGCAATCCTCCCGCCGCCTGCAAGTACTCATTGTTAAATTATCACTCTATAGACGCCGGATCGACGAGCGTAATACGCCTAACATCAGCTTCGTATGATTCCTGATCACGGGGATTTCGGCCAAAAGTATAAAAAATTGTATCTTCAGCAAAAACCATCGCATGGTCAACCATTGGTGGTGTAAAGAATAATTCGCCTTTTTTTACTGAGACAATATCTGGCTCAGCAACGGAACCATGCGGACGGTGATAATAATCAATCTTTCCTTCAGCAACATAACAATAGTGCCAGTCTGTCAAATGATAATGATTCGCCCTTACTGTTCCTTTTTTCGATGAAATAATAACCACGCTTTTCGTTGGCAGATCATACAATGGCTGAATCGAACCCCTTTCATCGTCATGGCTCGCCTCCAATGGAATAATAACTTCTGTCGGCCACATACTCGGATCGTCGAGATGAATGCTTTTCCAGTCGCTCATTGTCAGCCTTTCCATAATGCACCGAAATTGAAACAAAGAACTTTTGACTAGTACTGCTTACTAGGGCTATCAACCCAGAAATCACGGAAGGTTGTGTCGAACCGCAATTATTAGGTTTGGCTGAGCCCACCAACGTACACCGATGCAACAAAATGCAAAATAGATTACGATCAAATTAAGTCATTTGATAAACCAGTTAATAACCAATCAAATCGTTTGACCAGCAGCTGCCAAAATAGTGAATTCTTAAATAATTTTGGTTCGAATGGCGGTTTCCAATGACAGCAACTACGACTACGTCATTACCGACTCCAACAGTATAATATATTTTTCAAATCGAATTAAAATCTTCGTTTTTCGCCGTTATCCGCTGTCACGCAATTTTAGCCAACACAAATTAATTGTTGGCCGAAGAATATGGGAGATAGACCGCTGAGTTTAATTGTTCCGGGTTAAATTTTTCAGATAACGTCTATTTGGACCTGAAGTGGGAGATCCTAGAATTTATCGTTTAACTGCAATCGCTGTCATTTATTGTTAAAGACTATGGTTAAATATAAAATTACCCTTTAATCGAGAATTACACGATCGTTATAATTTAAAAGGTTTAAAACAGCTCTTGCCCTTTCATCCAGGATGTCCAAATCCAAATTATCGGGGCGCAATAGATTGGTTCGATGCTCAATTACTTCACGTTCTTCCCTATGCTTCTTAAGAACATGTTCCGCTTTCAATAATTCACTTGAAAGCTTCGCATAGGCATTCAAACCGTGATCACCTTTCATGGAATGATAGGCAAAATACCCGACAACCAACGCCGCAAACACGGGTAAAGCTATCTGGCGGATCCGCTCATTTACATAACTTAACCATCGCATTCTATAATAATGGCTATTTTGAAGTATTTCGTCAAATACTTTACATTAATTGATGATTATTATTTCGTATAAGAAACAATTAATACTTCAAATACTAAATATTCTATCGATAACCCTTCATCAAAAATTGGAAAATACCGTTTTAATCTTGTCCAGCGATCGCAGATATTCCTGCATATCGAGCCGCGCTCCCTAGCAATTCCTCAATCCGCAATAATTGGTTGTATTTTGCGAGTCTATCTGACCTCGACAATGATCCGGTTTTAATTTGACCACAATTCGTTGCTACCGCAATATCAGCGATTGTTGTATCTTCTGTTTCCCCAGATCGATGGGACATAACAGCCGTATATCCAGCACAATGGGCCAATGCTACCGCATCAAGTGTTTCGCTCAACGTACCTATTTGATTTACTTTAACCAAAATAGAATTGGCCGTGCCTTTTTTCATCCCATCTGCTAAACGTTTTGAATTAGTTACAAATAAGTCATCACCGACTAATTGAACTTTTTTACCTATTTTTTCGGTCAAGATGCGCCAACCATCCCAATCGTCTTCGGCCATACCATCTTCAATTGATATTATTGGATATGCATGAATTAGTTCCTCAAGATAATTCGACATGCCGTTCGCATCTAATGACAAGCCTTCACCTTGAAAGTTATATAATTCATCGACATAAAATTCAGTGGCCGCGCAATCCAGCGCCAAACATATATCATCTCCAGCTTTATAGCCTGCGCGCTCAATTGACATCATGATATAATCCAAAGCTTCTTTGCTGGAACTAAGCGCCGGCGCAAATCCGCCCTCGTCGCCGACATTAGTAGTGTGTCCAGCCTCAGACAGAGTACTTTTTAAGACGTGAAAGACTTCCGCACCCATTCTAAGGCCCTCAGCAAAGCTCTTTGCACCAACCGGCATGACCATGAATTCTTGAATATCGATTGCGTTATCTGCGTGTGCACCACCGTTTATGATATTCATCATGGGTACCGGCAAAGTATTAGCACGAACGCCACCTATATATTTAAACAGCGGTAAGTTATGAGAATTTGCTGCCGCGTGCGCCACGGCGAGCGATGCTCCTAGCATGGCATTCGCACCGAGACGCGATTTGTTCTCCGTGCCATCTAACTCCAGCATCATTTGATCTACGTTTGTCTGATCATCAGCCTCTGCTCCCGACAATACGTCGGTGATCTCACCAATCACAGCTTCCACCGCTTTCTGCACGCCCTTTCCGAAGTAACGCCCATCTTCGCCATCCCGCAATTCCAGCATTTCATGTGCACCTGTTGATGCACCAGACGGAACGGCAGCTCGGCCAAAAGCCCCATCCTCAAGGAAAACATCCACCTCAATGGTGGGATTACCTCGGCTATCGAGAATTTCACGTGCATGGATGTCAGCGATGGCAGCCATCGACCTACTCCTCAAAAGTCGGTTAAATTTTAAATTGTATAAGGATTCGATTTCGCAACCTTGTCGAATGCCACTAGCTGTGACAAAAGACCTTCCAATTCATCGAGCCGGACCATATTTGGCCCATCAGAGGGTGCGGAATCAGGGTCCTGATGTGTCTCAATGAACAGTCCAGCGACACCTACAGAGACTGCTGCGCGAGCTAAAACCGGGACAAATTCACGTTGCCCGCCCGACGTCTTCCCTTGCCCTCCGGGTTGCTGCACAGAATGTGTCGCATCGAATACAATGGGATAACCATTCTGCGCCATAATCGGGAGGGAACGCATGTCACTCACCAGGGTATTATAGCCGAAACTCGCACCTCGTTCAGTTAGCAAGATCTGCTCGTTGCCAGTGTCTTCGAGTTTGGCGACCACTTGCTTCATATCCCACGGCGCCAAAAATTGTCCCTTTTTAACATTTACGGCTTTACTCGTAGCACCGGCCGCACTCAGCAAGTCTGTTTGCCGACACAAAAATGCCGGTATTTGTAAAACGTCAACAACTTCCGCAGCAATATGACATTGCTCCGGCTCATGTACATCGGTCAGAACAGGACATCCCCGTTTTTCCTTAATTTCCGCAAATACCGCAAGCGCCTCCGACAGACCAACGCCACGCGGGCTAAAATTGGAAGTGCGATTGGCCTTATCAAAGGAAGTCTTATAAATGAAATCGATGCCCAATCTCCCCGTCATCTCGCAAAGAGCAGCACTCATCTCAAGTCCATGCTGACGGCTCTCCATTACACACGGACCAGCAATCAAGGTGAACGGGTGACTATTTGCCGTTTCGGTGTTACCGATCTTTATGCTTTTCTGGTTGGCCATGCCGCAAAACCTCCAGACCCTAAACCAATCGAGCTTGATCTACGGCCGCTTCAATAAAGCTTTTAAAAAGAGGGTGAGGTGCGAACGGACGGGACTTCAACTCCGGATGAAATTGCACACCAATGTACCAAGGGTGGTCCCGCAATTCGATAATTTCTGGTAAACGATTATCTGGCGAAAGACCGGAGAATTTCAGACCCGCGTTCTCTAGTCTTTGTTTATAGTTAACGTTCACCTCATAGCGGTGTCGGTGCCGTTCATTAATCTCGAGTTCACCGCCAAAAATCTCTGCGATCCGGCTGCCCGGCTCAACGCGACAGGGATAACTTCCCAGTCGCATTGTGCCTCCCAATTCAGCGTCTTTATCACGCTGTTCGACCGTATTACCTCGCGTCCATTCCGTGAGCAATCCGACAACTGGGTCTTTACAAGGGCCAAATTCAGTGCTGTTCGCGTCGGAGATTCCTGCAAGGTTCCGCGCCGCTTCAATCACCGCCATCTGCATACCAAAACAAATACCGAAATACGGTACTTTTCGTCTGCGGGCAAATTCTGCCGCCTGTATTTTACCTTCAGCGCCTCGCTCACCAAAGCCGCCTGGAACAAGAATTCCGTGACAATTCTCGAGTTTATGAATGTGATTTTCTTGTTCGAAAATCTCCGCCTCAATCCATCGCGTATTTACCCGAACATTATTGGCAATACCACCATGCGTTAGCGCCTCGTTAAGTGACTTGTAGGCATCCATTAGGTTTGTGTATTTGCCCACGATCGCAATATTTACCTCACCTTCCGGATTCAAAATCGAGTGCACGATGCCCCTCCATCTTGAGAGATCGACTTCACGGTCGCGTTCTTCGATTAATCCGAAATGATTAAGGACTTCGACATCAAATCCTTGTTCGTGATACGTAATTGGAACTTCATAGATACTTTCAACGTCTTCAGCTGGAATAATCCGAGATTCCTGCACGTTGCAGAAAAGCGCTAGTTTGCTGCGGGCATCGGCCGCTATCTCTCTCTCGCAACGGCACAACAATAAATCTGGCTGGATACCTACGCTTAAAAGTTCTTTAACTGAATGCTGAGTTGGCTTTGTCTTTAGTTCTCCTGCCGCACCGAGAAATGGAACCAAAGTTACATGGACATACATCGTCATTTCACGACCGAGTTCATTTCGTAATTGACGAATCGCTTCCAAAAACGGCAGACCCTCGATGTCGCCGACTGTTCCGCCAATCTCACAAAGAACAAAGTCTTCATCAGTAATATCGCTAGTCACAAACTGCTTAATAGCATCGGTGACATGAGGAATCACCTGGACTGTTCCGCCAAGATAGTCACCACGTCGTTCCCGTGTAATAACGGTCGAGTAAATCCGGCCTGTCGTAACATTGTCGCTATTTCGTGCTGAAACTCCGGTAAATCTTTCATAATGCCCCAGATCAAGGTCAGTTTCCGCACCATCATCGGTAACGTATACCTCACCATGTTGATAAGGGCTCATCGTGCCTGGATCAACATTAAGATATGGATCCAGCTTTCGGAGACGAACTTTAAAACCTCTAGCCTGAAGAAGTGCACCGAGGGCCGCAGACGAAAGACCCTTGCCAAGAGAGGAGACGACACCACCAGTGATGAAAACATAACGCGTCATTGAACCGATCCGATTGGGAACCCTCGTGCGGTTTTAACGGTTTTAAATTTCATTTTCTTATTTAGTTCCCGAATAACGGTTATTTCGAAAGCGGTACCGAAGGCTGCCCAGGTGAAGAGTTTGTTGTGGCGGGCTTATTTGCGTCAAGCACCGACGTTGGTTCGCTTGTACGACCAGCGAGAATTGCCAATATCAGGCTAGTTAGCATAAAGCAGGCGGCCAGTATTGCTGTCGCACGTGTTAAAAGATTTGAAGTACCACGAACGCTCACTAGCCCGGAACTGCCGCTACTACCCCCAATACCTAGACCGCCCCCTTCACTGCGTTGGAGAAGGACCGCGATCACCAAGGCAACAGCGATCAGCAAATGAATAACAAGAATTATTGTAGTCAATTGAAAGGACCTATTGCGAATTGGACCTGCCGCTTCTGATTAGTTGAGTATTAATCTGTCTAGGAACTATTGGCTAGGGGCAACTTTCTCCAATCGCAAGAAAACTTGTAGCCTGTAGGCTTGCCCCACCCACAAGAGCACCATTTACACGCGAACAACGCAAGATTTCTGGTGCGTTTTCAGGGTTTACGGATCCGCCATACAACAGCCTTGTCTCCCCCGCGTTTGGATCAGACATCTCACGCTCTAACACACTTGAGATGTGCAAGTGCATTTCTGAAATTTCCTCAATTGTAGGTATTGCTCCAGTACCAATAGCCCAAATGGGCTCGTAAGCGACCACCGTGTTACTGGAATTAGATGTCCTTGGAAGACTGCCAATGAGCTGTTTTTCAACCGCGGTTAAGGCAGACCCTGCTTTTCGTTCGTATTCGCTTTCACCCACACAAATAATCACCGATAATCCAGCGTCCAATACTGTCGTTGCCTTTGCCTTTACAAGGTCGTTGCTCTCGCCGTGATTTGAACGCCTTTCCGAGTGCCCCACTATCACATAATTGCAGCCAACATCAGATAACATGCCAATCGAAACATCTCCGGTATAGGCACCCGAAGCAGCAGCATGGCAATCCTGGGCTCCTAGTCCAATGCCTCCACCTTTAAGGATACTCGACACCTCGGACAAAGCGGTAAAAGGCGGACAAATTAGATATTCACAAACGTGCGTACCCCCACCAGAATTAATTGCGCCCGCTAACTCGCGCGCCGTCGCTAAATTACCGTTCATTTTCCAATTGCCGGCAATGAGTACTTTTGGCATTGTCATAATCCCTCTTCAATTCATCGAAAATAAAGATAGCCTGAGCTGCAGTTTTTAAGCATCAATAGTGATAATTTTCGATTTTTTAACTAAGAGCAAACCCCCAAAGCCATAACCAGTATTTTTGACAGTTGCGGCGCAATTCGAGGCTATCTATCATGCTCCGCCTTAACTTCTTAAAAATTAGCTAACTGAGTGGCTCATTTAAATCATGCTCCAATTCCTACGAAATTCCGTTGCTTCAATTTTCACCAAGGTGCTGATCGGATTAATTATGGTCAGTTTCGCAGTTTGGGGGATGGGTGACGTTTTTGGCGGTGGATTTTTTGGAAACACTGTCGCAGAAGTCGGCTCTGTAAAAATTACTGCAAACGATGTTCAGAATCAGTACACGCGCGAATTGGACAGATTACGCCGAATGAATATTGATGCTGATAAAGCACGACAGCTTGGGATCCGGGACCGCGTCGTCCAATCAATGGTAAATGAAGCAAGTTTCGACGCAGAAGCACTGAATTTAGGCTTAACGGCTAGCGATGCAACGATAGCATCTGAAATACGCGCAGACCACTCCTTTCGCGGGAATCTCGGTACTTTTGATCGAATCCAATTCGAACAATTACTCCGCGCCAACGGCTTTACAGAAGAAACGTATGTTTCCAGTATGCGCCGCCAAATCGCGCGCATGCAGGCTCTAGAAAGTATTATATCGACGATACAAGTCCCCGAAGCAATGGCGAATACAATCTTCAAATGGCGCGAACAAACCCGAAGTGCGTCAATCACTTATGTAACTGTTGATCCTAAAGCGAATGTGCCTGAACCAACAAACACTCAGTTATCTAGTTATCACAAAAAAAACCAAGCGGCGTTCACTGCGCCCGAACTTAGGGCCGTCGCATATTTAGATCTGTCTGCAAAGGAGTTTGCGAAACAAATTTCAATTCCCGAAGAGGAACTCGTGGCTGCTTTTGGAGAACGTGCTGAAGAATTTACCATACCTGAAAAACGAAAAGTGCTGCAGATGGTAGTATCGGAAAAATCCGATGCAGAAAAAGCAAGCGTTCGCATCAGAGCTGGTGAAGATTTCGTTATTGTGGCCGAAGAGATTGCAGCCCAAACAGCGGAAAGTATTGAACTCGGTGAAATCACACGGGAAGACCTCCCAGAGGAACTTGCACCCGACGTTTTTAAGTTGGCGTCAGGCAGTATTTCAGCCCCTATAGAAGGGCCATTTGGCTGGCATATTTTCAAGGTTGAGAGTATTTCGCCCGAAAAACAGGCTAAACTCATAGACGTTCGCGAGCGATTGGCAAAGGAACTTGCCCATGAGAAGGCTGTAGACCAAGTCTTTGACGCGGCCAATAAACTGGAAGATTCGATCGGTAGCGGCGCAACCCTGGAAGTGGCCGGTCGCAATATTGGTTTAGCGGTTAAAAAGTTATCTTCGATAGACATTGGTGGCCGCGATGCCGAAAATCTTAAAATAACTGATTTGCCTGGAGCGCCGTTCCTCGAAACTGTATTCACGACAAATTCTGGGAAAACTAGCACGCTAATTGAGGCACAAGACGGTGGCTTTTTCATTCTGCGTGTTACAGGAGTAAGTCCTGAACAAATGCGGCCTTTGACTGAAGTTAAGAAACAGGTAACCGAGATGTGGAAAGTCGAAGAACGGGTTAACCTGGCAGAAGCGAGAGCCAAAAAAGTTGCAGATGGATTGAAGCTTGGCCATAGCCTAAAAGAAATTCCCGAAGCTGAGGGTGAAGTTTTGACACCGGTCTCATTTTTCACGCGTCAAACAGGCCCTGCGAAACCAAAATTACCATACGAACTTATCAATGAGCTTTTTAGTCTTAACAAAGTCGGAGACGTCGCAGTTAGCAGGGACGGCGCTCGTTTCATTGTCGCTAAGTTGACAGCAATAAAAGAACCGCTAGCTACGCAGGAATTCGATACTTTCCGGGGGCTGGCGCAAAACCTTCGAAGCATGATGGCTGATGATTTATTGCAGCAATACAATACGGCACTTCGTGCAACACACGGCGTTTCAATTAACGACGCCCTGTTAAATCAGGTTTTCGCTGAGGACAAACGCTAACTATGCCGATAAAGCACGTCTAGTTGGTTGATAGATTGCTTAGCGAGACAAGTCTGAAGCCTCGGTTATTTAAATTTTTTGACCATTCGCTCAGTACTTTGATTGTTTTTTCGTAAGGATGGCCAATGCCTATCGCGTAGCCGCGCCGACGACTGATCTCCTCCAGTTCTGACAATCGTTGGCGAATTTGATCAAGCTCGGGCTCATTATCCAAAAAAATATCACGCGAAAAAACTGATAGGCCGTATTCGCGTGCAACTTTTTTAGCAACTGATTTTGGGCTCGTGAGTGAATCGAGATATAACAGCCCTCGTTTTTTCATTTCTTGCATTATGAAGGACATACCATACTCCCACGTAGTAAAATTACTGCCCATATGATTGTTGATGCCTACAAATCCAGCAAACTGAGATAGATTCCAATCGATCCGGCTGCGGATTTCTGTTTCGCTTAGTGTCCTTAATAACGCATTTGGCCCAGGATCGGCATCTAAGGCCTGCGGCTGCATTGGGAGGTGCACTAGGAGCTCATGTTTCTTCTCAATGGCTTTTGCTGTCAAAGTCTCCAGATTATAACCATAAGGCAGGAATGCGAGCGTCAACGGTCCAGCCAATTCAATCACCTTTTTTGTTTGTGTCTGGTCGACCCCCAAATCATCTATAACAATCACCAAGGCGGAATGCGCTCCTGGTTCAGTAATTGGTAAAGTAAGCGGGGCCTCAGGAGGCTGAGCCTTACTTTCCCCAATTGAAGCGTCCGTGCTCGCTTTTTTCAAAACAAGAGCTGAGGCTGAACGCGAACCTGGTAAATTCGTCGCAGCAGATGCCTGGACTTTCGGTGCTGTCCCAGGAGTTGTGAATGCGTAGGCTCGAACCTTTGCTCTACCTCCTGTCACAATTCCAGGCATTTTTAGAGCTTTTTTATGTGCCTTTGCCTCGACAACGCGATGATTTTGCACTTCTTTCAAATTACCAGGAGCAAAGAAGCTGAAATAGCCAACGACCAGAGCGCCCAGCAAAAAAAATAACCCACCACCGAGGTACAATAGGCGCTTTTTAAAAAAAAGTCTCTCCAGGCCAAAAGCCATTAATTTAGTTGAATTCCTTTGTCGTTAGCTGAGGTTCTTGGAATGTCGAAGCTTTGTTTTTCAAAACTTTTAGTCATTTATTAACAACACTCACAGTTTGTTAGCAAAACCGTTCTATCTTTTCCTGATTCTAGGTTTACGGTCGCATAGAAAATTGCGTCTGCCCTAATAATTGCGGCAGCAAAGGCCGGACACGATCCAGCCATTCACAAAGTATTGGTCGCGTCTCACGTGGATCTATGACTTCGTGCGCTGAAAATGATTCAGCCCTCGGAAATGGAGAGAGACGTGCGGCCATCATATCTTCGAGTTCTTTTCTCTTCGCGTCAGGATCTTCCGCAGCGGCAATTTCTCGACCGAAAGCCACCGCAACTCCACCCTCTAAAGGCAATGCACCCATTTCCGCAGAGGGCCAAAGCAATTTGTAGGCATCGTTGCCATAATGCGCCGCGGCGGCAACGCCATAAGATTTCTTAATAACAACCGAAGCCCAAGGAACACTGCTATCGGCGACAGCGAGTACAGCCGCCGTGCCATACTTGATGGTTCCGGCTTTTTCTGCCTCACGACCAATCATAAAACCGGGTTCATCGACGAGGGCAATAATTGGGATATGAAACGTCTCGCACGTCTCGACGAATTTTCGAACTTTTTGTGCACCCGCCGCAGTCATCGACCCCGCGTAATACCGACAATCATTGCCAAAAACACCAACCGATTGACCATTCAAACGAGCAAAACCGACAATCTGCCCTGGTCCAAATTTTTGCCCCATTTCGAAAAAACTATCGTGATCGACAACAAGAGCTATCAATTTTCGCATATCGTACGGCTGCCGCCGGTCCCGTGGGATAATCGTCGCAAGCTCCTCTTCGATGCGATCAAAAGGGTCACCGATATCATTATCAGGTACCAATTCCCAAACATTGCGTGGCATGTAGCTCAGGAAACACCGAATTTGGGCAAAAGCATCAACCTCATCATCCGCAATATTATCCGCTACACCATTACGTGTGTGTATAGCAGCGCTACCAAGCTGCTCTTTTGTTAGATTTTCGCCGAGCGCCCGCTCAACAACCGCGGGACCCGCAACCAGAACTTGAGCTGTATCTTTTGTCATCACGCAAAAATGAGACGAAACCAAACGCGAAGCGGGCAACCCTGCAACAGGTCCCAATGCCGCGGTAGCAACTGGAACCATGTTCATTGTTTTGGCAACAGCACGAAACCGTGGCGCCTCGAAAACTGGTGACCCCACGGTCGCAGGCGCGCCTTTATTTCCTCCTGTGCCCGTAACGCTCCCGCCGCCACCCTCATGCAGGCGAATTAACGGCATCTTATATTTCAGCGCTAAATCTTCAGCATAAACACTTTTACGTAAACCAGCCTCATTTGGTGAGCCACCCCTAACGGTAAAATCCTCACCACCGATAATACAGTCTCGTCCTTCGATTTTACCAAATCCAATTACAAAATTGGCTGGTGAGAATTCTGTCACATTGCCATTTTCGTCTCGATAGGAACTCCCAGCGCCCATACCTAGTTCGCGGAAGCTGGCTTGATCAAGCAATCCATCAATCCGCTCCCTAATCGTCAAACGACCTTTTGAATGCTGACGTGCGACACCTTCTTCGCCACCCAAAGCCTTCGCCATTTTCCTTTTGCGATGAATCTCGCGAATTTCCTCATCCCATGCCATAGTATTGGCGTTACTCCCTAAAACGAATTACTTTGCGGCTGGATTCTAATGGCGCAGACTAGACGTAACCAGAGAATTAGCGTGTTTTGCGAGAGTAATTTGCTAATTTCCCAGTGCATAGTATTGACCCGTCTCTGACTTTATAAAGAATATCCTGCCCAAACGAGATTAAAAAGATTTGAGAAATAAATGAGCGACGCTGGCACCACATTTAAACAATTGATTTCAACGGTCGTAAACGGCAACAGTCTAAGCGAAGCCGACGCCGTCAAAGCATTCAATATCATGATGTCGGGCGAGGCTACACCATCGCAAATTGCTGGTTTTCTTATCGCATTGCGTATTCGCGGCGAGACTGTTGAAGAAATTACCGGTGCAGCGCGTATCATGCGTGAAAAAGCCCTTAAGGTTTCAGCACCAGAAGATGCAATTGATGTCGTTGGCACAGGTGGCGATGGTGCAGGTACACTTAATATATCAACCGCGACCGCATTAGTTGTTGCCGGAACCGGCCTCCCAGTCGCGAAACATGGTAACCGCGCAGCGTCCTCAAAATCGGGAGCCGCAGACGTGCTCTCCGAACTAGGCATAAACTTGCAGGCAGACGTTCCAACTGTCGAAAGGGCGATAAAGGAGGCTGGAATAGGATTTTTATTGGCCCCATCTTACCACAGTTCTATGCGACACGTCGGACCGGCCCGCGTCGAAATGGGCGTTCGAACTATATTTAATATTCTTGGACCTTTAGCGAACCCAGCTTCAGTCAAACGACTACTTGTCGGCACATTTGCCCGCACATGGGTCGAGCCGATGGCACAAGTACTGGGAAATCTAGGTGCGGAACGAGCATGGGTTGTGCATGGCGCAGATGGCCTCGACGAATTGACCATCACTGGCCCGTCCTACGTTGCGGAATTCTCGAACGGAATAGTTACAACGCGCGAAATTTCGCCTTCAGACGCCGGTCTTCCTACAGCATCATTAAGCGATATTAAGGGCGGTGCGCCCGCTGAAAATGCAAAAGCTATCCGTGAGCTTCTGGACGGCCGAAAAGGGGCATACCGCGATATTACGCTCTTTGGTGCATCGGCGGCTTTATTGATTGCGGGCAAAGTAGACACACTGACAGATGGTGCCGAGGTGGCCGCGGCCGCCATAGACAATGGCAAGGCCGCGTCCGCATTAGCTAAACTCGTCGAGATTACCAACGAATCATGAGCGATATACTAACAAAAATTTGCGACGATAAGCGCAAGTATATCGAACGATGCAAGTCAGACAGCCCGCTGGAGGAAATGATAGAGCGAGCTGCATCCGCGCCAAAAATTCGCGGGTTTGCGAGCCGATTGGAAGCTTTTGTTGCTGAAGGCCGCACCGGCCTCATTGGAGAAATTAAAAAGGCTTCGCCGAGTAAAGGGCTTATTCGTCCAAATTTTGCTCCCGTTGCCATTGCGCGTGCATATGCAGCTGGGGGAGCAGCCTGTCTCTCCATTCTAACCGATATTCCATATTTTCAAGGACAAAATGACTTTTTAACAGCGGCCCGCATGGCGACTGACCTGCCAATTCTTCGCAAAGATTTCATGTTGGATCCCTACCAAGTCTACGAGGCGAGAGCGATCGGTGCTGACTGCATCTTGATCATTATGTCTGCATTAGAAATGGAGGTTGCGATTGAACTTTCGACATTAGCAGTAGAACTTGGAATGGATGTATTAGTTGAGGTCCACGATGCGGAAGAAATGGAACGGGCCCATGTCATAGAATCTCGACTTATCGGTATAAATAACCGCAACCTGAAAACACTTGAGGTAGATTTGGCTACCTCCGAATCACTCGCAAAACTTGCGCCGAAAGATCGAATATTGGTTGGTGAAAGTGGATTAAATACACGCGCTGACTTAGATCGCATGGCTGCAATCGGTGCGCACTGTGTTCTTGTTGGAGAATCACTTATGCGTCAGGAAGACATCGTTTTTGCGACCCAAGAACTCTTGTTCGGAAAATCCAAACACGAACAAATAAGCCCAAAATGATAGACCTTACACATATCGATGCAGACGGCAATGCAGTAATGGTTGACGTCGGCGACAAATCTTCGACAGACCGTGTCGCCACAGCGACCTGCTCCGTATTAATGCAGAGCGACACAATCACTGCAATTTCGAGCAGAGAAGTCAAAAAAGGAGATGTACTCTCTATCGCGCAGTTGGCCGGTATTATGGGATCTAAAAAAACCGCTGACCTTATCCCCCTGTGCCATCCAATTGCACTCACTTCTTCCAAGGTTGCACTTAAAATCGATCCAACCCGTAACGCCATAAATATAACCGCAAATTGCAAGACTAACGGGCAGACGGGTGTCGAAATGGAAGCACTGACCGCCGTAACTGTTGCCGCATTAACTGTTTATGATATGTGTAAGGCCATTGATCGCGGGATGCAGATTACAGACATTCGTCTGACCTTTAAGTCAGGTGGGAAATCTGGTACATTTGATGCAGCTTAAGATCAGTTCACCATGATCCAAGTCTCAGAAGCGGAAAGACGAATTCTTGCGGCTATTTCGCCTATGCCACTTGAACAAGTCGTTATTACCGACAGTTTTGGACGCGTTGCGGGTGAAGATATTCACTCGCGTCGAACACAACCGCCCATGCCCGTATCGGCGATGGATGGCTATGCAGTTCGTGCCGAAGACGTTTTGAACACTCCAACAAAGTTACAGATCGTTGGCTATGCGCCGGCTGGTGCTTCTTACGAAAAACCACTGAAAACAGGAGAGGCGGTCCGAATATTTACCGGCGCACCAGTTCCAATCGGCGCTAATGCGATTATAATTCAGGAAGATACAGAACAAGTAGGCGAATTTGTGCTGATCAACGAAAGTGCGACAAGTGGCAGGTATATTCGCCCTGCAGGTTTAGATTTTTCGGAAGATGATATTCTGATATCGGCCGGGACAAGAATGACCGCCCGGCATGTCGGCTTGATGGCAGCCATGAATGTACCCTGGATGATGGCGCACCGCCGTCCGCGCGTCGCAATTTTGGCGACTGGCGACGAAATCGTAATGCCAGGCGATCCCATAGGGCAAAATCAAATCGTAAGTTCGAACGCCATCGCCTTATCTGCATTTGTTAAAGCAATGGGCGGACAACCTGTCCTGCTTGGTATCGCACCTGATGACCGGAATGCTCTCAGGCAAATAGCATCCGGCATTAGTGGAAATGACATCTTAGTAACGACCGGTGGCGCCTCAGTTGGTGATCATGATTTGGTGCAAGATGTACTGAGCAATCGCGGTATGAACGTTGACTTCTGGCGGATTGCCATGAGGCCTGGAAAACCGCTCATGTTTGGCGTGATTGATCAGATTCCCGTCCTAGGATTGCCCGGCAATCCAGTATCAAGCCTTGTCTGCGCGATGATTTTTTTACGTCCCGCTCTCGCAAAAATGCAAGGATTGAAAAAGGTCCAACATGAAATCCACCGAATGATCTCTGCTTCCGATTTACCTGAAAATGACCATCGCCAAGATTATTTACGCGCGAAAATTGAAACAACTGCAACGAAGGATAAGACGATAAGGGCATTCTCTGAGCAGGATAGTTCGATGATGGCAACGCTAACGAAATCAGATGCGCTTATAATTCGCGAACCGTATGCACCAGCTCTAAAAGCTGGTGAAAGCGTCAATATTCTCAAAATGCCAAGCGGTATCTATTCCGGCTAAATTTCTGCATTTATTTAACCGTATTGGAAATTGTCGGTTGACGTATATTGAGAACTAAAATAGAACAAACGGCGTTTGTTTATGTTTTGTTTTATATGCGACTAGATTTATACCCTAGTTTTTGAACCGCAAGGAACTCAGATGCTGACACGTAAACAACACCAATTGCTGATGTTCATTCACGAATGCATGCAAAAACAAGGGGTGCCACCTTCATTTGACGAGATGAAGGATGCATTAGAGTTAAAATCAAAGTCAGGTATTCATCGCCTCATAACTGGCCTTGAGGAGCGCGGGTTCCTTCGTCGTCTGCCTCATAGAGCCCGAGCACTCGAGATTTTGCGTTTACCCGACAATATGGATTCCTCTCAGGTCCAAGCTCGACCCGCCTTCTCTCCCCGTTTGGTCGACGTATCCGCTGAATCTGAAACCCCATTACCATCTGTCAATGTTCCAATTTATGAAAACACGATGCATTTGCCTCTTTATGGGCGTATTGCAGCCGGCACACCTATCGAAGCACTTCGCGATGAATCCAATATGTTGGATGTCCCACCAGATCTTGTGGGTAGTGGCGATCACTATGCCTTGGAAGTCGAGGGCGACTCCATGATAAATGCGGGCATTCACGATGGCGATTATGTTATTATTCAACGATGCACGGACGCTGAGAGCGGTACCATAGTTGTGGCGCTTGTGGACCGTGAGGAAGTAACGCTAAAAAGGTTGCGGCGGAAAGGCGCGTCAATCGCCTTAGAGCCGGCAAATATCGACTACGAAACCCGGATATTTGGCCCAGACCGTGTAAGAGTGCAAGGTCGTCTGGTTGGGTTAATTCGAAAATACTAGCCGGAAGTATTTGGTAATTTAGTACTTAACGAAATGATATAGGTAATAGGATAAAATTATCTTACCCACGATAAGCTCGTGTTTCTGGTAATTTTTAATTGCGACAATAACTTCCCTCTTCTTTAAAGCCATAGTTTTGTGCTAAAATTAAGAATTTCCAAATCACATTCCAAGTCATAATTTGAACCAGAATGAAGAAAGCTTCTTTATATTTGGCATTGGAATTGTTGGTTGTTAGCATTTACTGCTGTCCTATGTTAAATCGCGGCGTCTTTGAGAATTGGCGAGTCGCCCGTATATGACCATCGTAACTCGTTTCCCGCCCTCCCCAACCGGTTCACTTCATATCGGCAGCGCCAGGACAGCACTTTTTAATTGGCTCTATGCACGCCACCACGGCGGTAAATTCATCCTTAGAATTGAAGATACAGATAGCAAACGATCGACAACGGATGCACTGGAATCGATTTTTGATGGTTTGAATTGGCTTGGCCTTAATTGGGATGGCGACGCGACCTTTCAGAGTGCTAACTTTGAACGACATACTGAAGTTGTCAGTCAACTCCTCGAAAGTGGACAAGCTTATAAGTGTTATTGCACTCCAGACGAACTCGAGGAAATGAGGGAAAAGGCGAAAATCGAGGGGAAACGCGTCTTTTACGATCGAAGATGGCGAGATCGAGCCCCAGAAAATGCACTTTCTGAAATCAGACCTGTTGTGCGTATCAAAATGCCACTTGAAGGCGAAACTACGATCACGGACCTCGTTCAAGGCGACGTCACCGTTGCAAATGAACAGTTAGACGATTTTATAATTATGAGAGCGGATGGCACCCCAACCTATATGCTATCGGTTGTTGTCGACGATCACGATAGCGGCGTAACACACGTGATACGTGGCGACGACCACCTCAACAATGCATCACGCCAGTACCATCTGTATTGCGCAGCAGGCTGGAAACCACCAATATATGCCCATATCCCGCTAATACATGGCTCGGATGGTCAAAAACTCTCGAAGCGTCACGGCGCCAAGTCTGTTCAGGAATATCGATTAGAGGGCATTCTTGCGCCCGCCTTATGCAACTATCTACTTCGTCTTGGATGGTCTCACGGAAACGAAGAAATCATTTCACGTGAACAAGCCATTGAGTGGTTTGACTTAGACGGTGCAGGTCGTTCAACGGCTCGCTTTGATCCGGATAAGCTCGAAAGCTTAAACGCCCACTATCTTCGCATTACACCGTTAAATGTGCTAACCGATCTCATTCTCGATGCTTATCGTAATGAGGGTTTGGATTGTAGCCATGACACTGCAGTAATGCGTATTACATCAGCCCTTCCTTTCCTAATAAAAAAAGCAAAAAAAACAACAGAACTTATTAATTTATCTAAATTTTTACTGAAGCTACATGATTATCCACTAGCGGAGGCAAAGGCCGAGAAATTAATTACTTCTGGCTTGTCAGAAATTAGGGAAATCCAACACGTACTCGTAGAATTAGAAGAATGGTCCGAGGACACATTGAACGTTACACTTCGTGCCCTCGCAAAGCGTATGCAATTAGGATTAGGCAAGTTAGCCCAACCATTGCGGGTTGCGCTCACAGGGTCAACATTATCGCCAGGAATATTTGAAATAATGATGATCCTTGGTCGCACTGAAACTCTGCGGCGCTTGGAACGGGTTCCGTATGATGAAAGACACTGAGGACTTTGCTGAAATTCGATATAAATAGTATAACGCTCGGCAAGTTCGGAGCTTAAATTTAAGGTGCTACCAAAGGCACCAATCGCTTCGAAAGCAAAACAAATAACTCGGAAGGAGTCGGGATGAGCACAGATGCCAAAGAAGCCGCCACAAATGAATATGTGACAATGACCGACCACAGTACGGGCAAATCATACGATCTGCCGGTAATAAATGGTTCGGTTGGCCCAAAAGTCGTAGATGTAAGGCCGTTTTACCGCGATACAGGGATGTTTACCTACGACCCAGGCTTTACTTCGACCGGCTCTTGCGAATCTAGTATTACGTATATCGATGGCGAGGCCGGTATATTGATGCACCGAGGTTACCGCATCGAGGATCTATGTGAACATAGCGACTTTATGGAAGTTTGCTACTTACTGCTCAATGGCGAATTGCCAAATGCAGCGGCTAAAAAAGAGTTTGAAACAACTATTACCTACCATTCGATGTTGCACGAGCAGCTGAACAACCTGTACCGCGGATTCAGGCGAGATGCCCATCCAATGGCAATCATGGTCGGTGTTGTTGGCGCTTTGTCTGCGTTCTATCATGACTCCACAGACATTAATGATCCTGAACAAAGAATGATTGCCTCGCACCGTTTGGTTGCGAAAATGCCAACCATCGCAGCATGGGCTTATAAATACTCCATCGGCCAGCCGTTTATGTATCCGCGCAATGATATGTCTTACGCAGAAAACTTTTTGCAGATGATGTTTTCAGTTCCATGTGAAGACTACAAAGTAAATTCAGTTTTGGCCGCTGCGATGGATAAAATCTTTATTTTGCACGCCGACCATGAGCAGAATGCCTCGACTTCAACGGTCCGTCTTGCCGGGTCGTCTGGTGCAAATCCTTTCGCGTGCATTGCAGCAGGTATATCGTCGCTTTGGGGGCCTTCACACGGAGGTGCGAATGAAGCTGTTCTGAATATGCTTCATGAGATCGGTTCTGCAGATAAAATCCCGGAGTTTTTAGAAAAAGCAAAAGACCCACAAGACAGTTTCCGCCTTATGGGATTTGGCCATCGCGTCTATAAAAATTTCGATCCACGCGCCAAGGTCCTTCAATCACATGCACATAGCGTTCTGGATGCTTTGGGCATTCGCGATGAACCGTTGTTGAAATTGGCAATGGAACTCGAAAAAATCGCTTTGGAAGACGATTATTTCGTCCAACGAAAACTGTTTCCGAATGTGGATTTCTATTCGGGTATTATTCTGCGGGCAATGGGCTTCCCCGTTTCGATGTTTACTGTATTGTTTGCTCTCGCACGTACTGTGGGCTGGATCGCCCAATGGCAGGAAATGGTCGAGGATCCAAGCCAGAAAATTGGCCGTCCGCGTCAACTTTACACGGGTGAGTACGATCGCGAGTATGTAATGCTCGACAAGCGTTAAATTATTGTCCCAAACCTAAATAAGGCCGCCTGTCATTAGGCGGTCTTATTTATTATTATCCTGCCTGCCATTCGGTAGCCATGACCTTTAGAATATAGCGTGCCGCGATATCAGATGGTTTCCCCTCGGACAACGACAATTGCCCGATATAAGGTTTAGCATTGCGAACTTGAACTTCACCGGAACTGCCAGTGAGTTCATTAAGTGCATAGGCTAGATTTTCCGCTGTACATCTTTCTTGCAGATATTCGGGTATAACTTGGTTATTTGCTAATAAATTGATAATATTAACATAATCCACTTTAATAAGTCGCCGGATAATAAAAGCAGTTATAGGATTTACTTTGTACGCGACAACACTTGGGATGCCGGCAATCGCCGTTTCCAATGCAACGGTCCCTGATGCCACAAGAGCCAGGTTACTAGCCTGCATAGCTTGATATTTCTCCAATGGAGTTGAAACGATAATAGGCGAACTGGGCCAGTCCAATACGCTTTCTTCAACGACCTGCCGAACAGCCGATACCGTCGGTATTACCACAGAAAACTGATCGTGAACCAAGCGTAATAGTGACAATGCATCCCTAAATATACTTAAGTGCCGAGCAATTTCTCCTTTGCGGCTTCCCGGCAATACACAAATAAGTCTTTTGCCTTTGCCTATCTCATGATCAGTCCGAAACTGACGACCATCCGCTTCCTGAATTCCATACTCCAAGACGGGATGTCCGATAAATTTCGAGGCCAATCCAACACGTTGAAAATATGGTGGCTCAAATGGAAGAACTGTCAGAAGATGATCAAAATATTTGTTAAACTTATGAACTCTTCCTGGACGCCACGCCCAAACCGTAGGTGCCACCACGTGAATTTTTTGGCCTTTGTAACGTCCTACAAGATGCTTAACTACCCTCACCGCGAATGACGGTGAATCGATGGTAACCACAACATCCGGTTTGTGTATTACTATATCGTCGGCAGTTTCCTTGATACGGGCAAAAATCCTCTGCATATGTGGCAAGATTTCTACAAGCCCCATCACACTCAACTCTGAAATTGGAAATTTGCTTTTAAAGCCGACCGTCTCCATCGCTGAGCCGCCAAGCCCAACAAATTGAACATCACTACCATATTGTTTCCGGATTGCCGTAATGAGTTTCTCGCCAATAGCGTCACCCGACGGTTCCCCGGCAATAACATATATCAGGCGTTTTCGCGCCATTTGTCCGGATTAAAAGAAAAAATGAACAATCCCAAAGAATCAGCGAGTTCTATTGTTTTTTCACGATCCACGAAGAGCGTTTCATTTGCATGTATGGCAATACCCCGAATGCCAACCTTGTTTGCATTTTTAATTGTCCGGGGGCCAATTGTTGGTAAATCTACTCGCTTTTCCTGCCCTGGCTTGGGTAATTTAATCAGAACCCCGCCAAGTCCCTCTCGGTGAAGCGGTCCGCTTCGTTCAATCATCGCATCCGTTCCCTCAACCGCTTCAATTGCGATAACAATATTGTCTTGTATGACAACAGATTGCCCGACGTCTGCTGGCCCTAAAGCAGCAAGAACCAATGTACCCCGACGGATATCTTGCATTGCAACCTTATCGGGTCCGTAATAGCCGAGTTTACCTTCGATATTTACACTAACACCCAGTATTTCGTCCGGCCCAACCACCTTAAAACCGAAGGCTTCAATTTGTATTATAATAGCTTTAAGCAGCCCGTCATCACCCATGACAGAAGAAGCGCTTGCCTTGGCCAGCACACGTGCAGCCAAAGCATCTGGACGAAGCGCAAAAATTGAAGGCCGTTTAACGGGACCTACCATTACAACCTCGTCGAATTGTTCTTGCCGCGCGACGTCGAGTGCTTTTTGTGCCGCACCAAGACGAATCCAAGTATGAGGGCAAGTTCCTATGACTTTAGGGTCAGCTTGGCCTTCGATTGCAATCACATGGTATGGCCGACCGCTTTCTCTACAAATTTGAATTAAGCGGCCCGGCAGTTCGCCGCCGCCCGCTAGAATTCCCAGCTTGCTATCCATTCGCCGATTTAGGCTGGGTTAAACCACGTTGTGATTCCGCACGCATAAATTTAACAATTTCCATTACCGCATCCACATTGGGAAATTGCTCTGCTACATCCTCTATACGCTCGCTCAATAGCCCTTCCTCAGCAAAGAGTTGGCGATATGCTACTCTCAGACTTTGGATTTCCTCTTTCGAAAACCCACGGCGCTTCAACCCGATCAAATTGAGTCCTGAGAGCCAAGCACGCCCGCCCATAACGGAGCCGTAGGGGATGATATCATTCTCTACCCCAGACATTCCACCGATCATTGCGTGACGCCCGATACGGCAAAATTGATGGATGGCGGCTAAACCGCCTATGATCGCATAGTCCTCAACAATCACATGCCCTGCCAATGTGGCATTATTCGCCATTACGACATGGCTTCCAACAATGCAGTCATGTGCGACATGTGCCCCAATCATAAAAAGATTATCACTACCAACTTCAGTCACTAAACCGCCACCCTTTGTACCAGGGTTCATAGTTACATACTCACGCAAGGTATTACGGTCGCCAATGGTTAGCGTCGATACTTCGCCATCAAACTTTAGGTCTTGGGGTTGAAGGCCAATAGAGGCAAATGGAAATACTTTGCAATCATCACCGATCGTTGTTCGTCCACCAATAACTACATGGGACTTTAATTCTGCCCGCGCTCCAATTTTTACGTTAGGCCCAATGCAACAAAACGGACCAATTTTAGCTTCTTTGCCTATTTCAGCACCACTCTCAATTATAGACGTCGGATGAATTTTATTCATCGTGGGTCTGCTATCATCGCGGCAAAGGTCGCTTCCGATACTATGGTTTCATCAACCATCGCTTTGCCTTTCAATTTCCAAACATCCCCCCTTTGGCGCAGTGTCTCTACCTCCAAATGAATAACATCTCCTGGCACGACCGGTTTCCGAAAGCGGGCGTTATCAATGGACATAAAATAAACGACCTTACCTCGCGCTTCGATTCCCTTGGTGTGAACAACCAGGACTGCAGCGGTCTGCGCCATCGCTTCAATGATCAGCACTCCTGGCATTATCGGTTGAACCGGAAAATGGCCCTGAAAGTGTGGCTCCGCCATGCTAACACATTTGATGCCAGTAGCGCTCTTTGAAGGTACAATATCAATTACCTTATCAATCATAAGAAACGGATATCGATGCGGAAGCAGTTCCATGATCCCATTGATATCAACAACACCAAGCTCAGGCAGCTCTGAATTTTCTTTGGTATCGGACACTTAATTGATCCTTTGGTCTTTAAAGCCTCATAACGGTGTTGCAGGTTATCCAGCATCCATCGATAGTAGGTCCAAAATAGTTAGATAGGGCTAGCTGAATTCCGAGCTACTTTGTCTAATATCTCTAATGACTGATTGATCTCCATATAGAACGCTTACTCGAACGCACGCTAGATTAACAATTAATTTTATTCTTAACTTTGTCTTAATCTTTAAAATCAAGCTTGCGAAAACAAATCTCACTCGACGCAAACATTCTCTGTAAAATTTTATCAGGTTTGTGTTTTGCCTAAACGGAAGCTCCCAGGCCATTCGATTGATTTAAACACCTTAAAACTGTGATTGAGTTTTGTGCTTGTATGAGATCCCTAGGTATACGCAATATCTAAGGTTTTGCGATGAATTTGGGTTGCAAATTTCGTATTTCTTTTTGATAGATCAAATACCATAAATTCAACTATTTATATCAAACTTTCCCAAACAACGAATTTGCGGCATTGATTTGATGGCAAAATTGCCAAGGCCGACGTTTGTACTCTCTTTATATACCCCTTTCTTCTGACCAGTCAGAGCGCGAGCACCCTTCGCTATTATTAATTTCACTTAGTGTCTATTTAGGCAGCATAGATTTAAAATCTGGTCCCAAAATTAAAAGAAATTAGCTCTTCCTTGTCAAAAGACTCTTTAAGTATTGGATACGCAAGATCAATACGAATTGGTCCAAAAGGAGAACGCCACCTGACACCAACGCCCGTTGATATTCTTGGCCCCGCTTCATCCAACAGTTGAGCGCCCTCTGCAATGGGGTTTATTAATGTTCCAATATCTGTGAATAACGCCCCGGAGAAACCAAGTTCTTCAGGAATACCAAGCGGGAAATGTAACTCTGCTGTACTCGTCAAAAGCGTTCTGCCGCCGAGCGCATCATCAGTTACCGAATCTCGTGGTCCAACACCGGCAACAGCAAACCCTCGTAAATTATCCCCACCGAGGAAAAACAGATCATTAATGCGAAGTTCCTCGCCCAAATCCTGAATATGGTTAACCTCGCCACCAAAATTTAAAACCCAATTGTCCTTAATTTTATAATGGACCGCTGAAGACAGTTTGGCTCGGAAATATTTCGCATCCCCGCCTAGCCCCGCAATGTCTGTTGCACCTCTTACTATAAAACCATCGGTGGGCGAAAATTTACTGTTTCTCGTATCCAGCACGATATCTTGTCCAATAAGCGACGTTACAGTATCGCCATCCTGCTGCCGAATAAACACAGATCCATCGCTCGAAACTTCCGTGATCTCATCCTGACGAATAAGATAGCGTAATGTTTGGCTCCACTGTTCATTTATCTCATAACCTAGCCGTAAACCGAGCCCTAAACGTTTACTTGTGAATGAACTTTCATCAGTGTTATCACGTTCTGAATTAAAAAGGTCAACGCCAGCAGAAATATCCTTATCCAAAAAATATGGTTCCGTGAAACCAAGGTCAAAATTCTGCGTTCGCTGCGATAAAGTAAATTTGGCTCTAACATCCTGGCCTTTACCAAGAAAATTGCGTTCCGTTATTCCTGCATTGACCAATCCACCTTCTGTCGACGAAAAGCCTAGACCAAGATTGATTTCACCAGTCGATTGCTCTTCCAATTTTACATCAATTACAGTCTTAGCGTTATCCGAGCCGGGACGTTTGCTGAAATCGACTTTTCCAAAATATCCTAAATTTTGAATTCTCTGTCGTGATCTCCGCAATTTTGCTGCATTAAAAGCGTCGCCTTCAACTAGTCGGAATTCCCTACGAATTACCGGATCCAATGTTCGGACATTGCCATTTATATCAATACGTTCAACGAAAACTTTTGGAGCTTCTCGCAACTCAAAAGTTACACTTATAATTTTATTCTTACGATCCCGGTCAACCAAAGGTCGAACTTCCACGAAAGCAAAACCGCGATCACCAGCATAATTTGTAAGTGATAGCAGAATGTCATCGACTTTTGACGCGCTGTACCAAGCTTCCGGTTCGGATTGTATCAAAGGCGCCAAATTTTCTGACTTAATTTCTTTAATTTGAGAAGTTGCTTCAATTTTACCAAACTTGTACCTCTCGCCCTCCTCGATTGTAAATGTCACAAAAAAATTATCTTGATCCGCCGTCAACTCCGCGACTGCAGATACCACCCTAAAATCAGCGAAACCATTTTCAAGGTAAAACCGGCGCAACAACTCCCGATCAAAAGTCAACCGGTCGGGATCGTAGGTGTCTGCACTCGAGAAAATACGGTACCAACGATCCTCTTTGGTCTGAATGACACTTCTCAAGGCCTCATCAGTAAAGAAACGATTACCTACAAACGTTATACGACTGATCAGTGTTTCTTTACCCTCATCAATCTCAAACACCAAGTCCACTCTATTTTGAGGGAGTTGGATTACCTTTGGCTCAACCTTCGCTGAAAAATACCCATCACGTCTATATATCTCTAGCAATCGCTTCACATCACCTTGAACCCTTTTACGCGTAAAGACAATTCTCGGGCGCAGTTGCACTTCAGATGAAAGGGACTCATCCTCAATTTCTTTATTTCCTTCAAACGCGATACGGTTTACGACTGGGTTTTCTACAACCTGCACGATAACAGACGTTCCTTGCCTACGAATTGTAACGTCAGCAAAAAGCCCAGTCGCAAAAAGCGTCTTTAGCGATTCATTAACTTTACGACTACTGAATGGCTCCCCATGTTTCAGCACCATATAAGAGCGCACGGTATCGGGTTCTATGCGCTGGGTCCCTTCTACCAAAATATCACTAACCTTCAGGGCATTATTATCGACCCTGGGCCCAGCGTTTCTGGGTATGGGCGAGGGAATCGGAACGGTTCCGGCACGGGGGGTCGGCGCCACAATAATCGGAGAGGTCCCCGTTTGAGCACCCGCGTCGGAACTTATACCGATCACCACAAAGGCGATACCAAACAGAATAATTCTCAGGAAACGCAAACAATCCCCCAAATCAATACAAAATTAGGGCAACCATAATATTAATAAAACCCTATGAATTAAAGTTGAACCAAATCATTTATTGTGACGAATACCATAAGTGAAATGACTAGTGCCAGCCCAATTCTCAAACCAATTTCTTGCGCTCGCTCACCTAACGGTCTACCAGTCAACGCCTCAACCGCGTAAAATAAGAGGTGCCCTCCATCTAACATTGGAATCGGAAAGAGATTTAAGAGGCCAAGATTTATGGAGAGAAGAGCAATCAACCAAATTAGACTATCTATTCCCATAAGTGCAAATTCGTGCGAAATTTTGGCAATTTTAATGGGGCCACCCAATTCTTTTACATCACGATCACCGACTATAATTTGACCTAAGGCCTTTAATGTTCCGACCGTCAGTTGGCCCGTTTCAACAACGGCTCGCCATATTGCTGTAAACGGATCGTGTCGAATTTGATCTATACCTATACTTTGCACGCCTAAAAGGCCGAAACGATGCACATTGCCTGATCTGTCTTTCCGTTCCCCAATTTTTGGAACAGCTATCAGATCTATTTTTACACCACCACGATCGACGATAATTTTAATTGGCTGCCCTAAATTGAGAAAGACAATTTGCTGAACGTCCTGAAATCTCTCTATTTTGCGACCATCAACTTCCAGAAATACATCTCCAGCTACCAGCCCAGCTTCGGCAGCTGCACTATCCGGAACGATTTTACCGATTTGTGGGGACGTGAAAGGTTGGCCAACAAATACGAACAAGAATGAGAAAAGAATAATCGATAAAATGAAATTCGCCGCTGGACCCGCAAAAACAATGGCAGACCGCTGCCAAACTGACTTAAGATGAAAAGCTGCTTCCTTCTCATTTTGACTAAGCGTTTCAATACCATCAACAGAACCCGGGGTCGTGTTCTCGCCGAACATCTTTACATAGCCGCCCAACGGAATTGCACTAAATTTCCACCGTGTCCCAGCACTATCGGTATAACCAAAAACCTCTGGACCAAATCCTACAGAAAAAACTTCGACACGAACCCGATTCCAACGCGCCACGAGGTAGTGCCCCAATTCGTGAAAGAAGACTAAAATGGTTAGTACGGCTAAAAAGATCAGGATAATGATGGAATTCGTAAGTATATAATCGATCACTTTAAAACAGTCCGTTGGAAGTCGCCCCTTAAGAGGCGCGTTTTTCAGTTTCAACACACGCAACGTTGCGAGCTGACGCATCTAGATGGAAGACATCATCAATTGTTTCTAATCGATCAAAATTGACGTTCCCCATCGTTTCTTCAACAATATTGGCGATTTCTAGAAAACCTATTTGCTCTGCTAAAAATGCATCCACCGCCACTTCGTTAGCGGCATTTAGAATAGTTGCTGCAGCGCCACCCATTTGAAGTGCTTCCCGAGCTAGACGCAATGCAGGGAATCTTCTCTCATCCGGGGCCTCAAATTGCAATGTCGAAATCGTACCTAGATCTAGTCTTTTACTCGGCGTCTCAATCCGTGATGGCCATGCCAAGGTATATGCGATGGGAGTACGCATATCCGGTGATCCTAACTGCGCTAATACCGATCCATCGACATACGAAACCATGCTGTGAACGACTGATTGTGGATGTACTAGAACATCAATTCGACTACTGGGCATACCAAAAATGTGATGCGCTTCAATAACTTCAAGTCCTTTGTTCATCATTGTTGCCGAATCAACCGAAATCTTCGCACCCATGTCCCAATTCGGATGCGCGACAGCCTGAGAAGGCGTTACGGAACGCATGTCTTCAATTTGCAAATCTCTAAACGGGCCACCGGAAGCTGTTAAAATAAGTTTTTCGATGGCTTCAATTTGTTCAAAATCAAAAACTTGGTAAATTGCATTATGTTCTGAATCTACAGGCAGTAATGTCGCTTTACACCGAACGACCTCGCGCATGAAGATTTCTCCAGCACAAACAAGGCATTCTTTGTTTGCTAGCGCAACAATGGCACCGCGTTGCGTGGCACGAAGCGTCGGGGCAAGTCCAGCGGCACCAACAATAGCAGCCATAACCCACTCCGCATCCAAATTAGCCGCATCTTCGATGGCTTTCCGACCGGCGGCAACTTCGATGTCAGTTCCGGAAAGACGCGACTTTAACTCCCGATAACAATTTTCATCACCGATGACAACAAACTGCGGCTTTAGCATAAGCGCTTGCTCTGATAGCAATTCGACGTTTGTATTCGCAGTTAAAGCAACAATACTGTAATCTGAGGGATTGCGCAGCAATAGGTCGATAGTTTGACAACCAACGGACCCAGTGGAGCCAAGAATCGTAACAGATTTTGGAACAGCGGCAGTCTGTTCTTCCGTGGATACGGCCAAACTACGCCCCCCCATTTATACAATAAGTAATTAGCGCCACGAGAGGTGCGGTGGTCAAGTACCCATCGATCCGGTCTAAAATACCACCATGCCCGGGAATTAAATTACCGCTGTCTTTCAATCCGCGACGGCGCTTTATCCAAGATTCCAAAAGATCACCAAACTGAGCAATCGGAGCGATAATACAACTAATAGCTAAAGCACCGACGGCCCCACTGCCAAAAGTGCCAAATATAATTATGTCGTTGCCGCCCAGAGCAGGCATATAGAAAAACACAAGACCAACAATACCTGCAGCGATAGTCCCGCCAATCAGCCCCGCCCACGTTTTATTTGGACTGATTGATGGTGCTAATTTCGGTCCTCCGATGCTTCGGCCAGCGAAGTAAGCTCCAGTATCTATACCGGCAATCAGCGTTATGAGATATATGGTAATAGAAATTCCACCAAACTCGACATTTCTTAAAACAATTAAGGATAGTATGGCCAGTAGTGAAAGGAACCCAATCGTAAAAATACCCAACCTGTCTTTTAAGTCAGATACAATAAAAAAAATCAAAATAAACCAAACAACCGTTCCGGTAATTGTCACGACGAATGCTAATTGAATTTCCGCAAACACAGAAATTAACGGTGTCGCAGCGCCAAATAAAATCATAATCACTATGCGAAGTTTAGATTTGATTGACGCCATTCTCGATAGTTCGTAGCCAATACTGCCACCTATGAAGGCAAGAAGAATTCCAAAAACTAAACCGCCGTACCACACGGCCGCCAAAACCGGCGGTACAATAAATAAAACGGAGAGAAAGCGATTTTTAAGCAATGATCTACATGCTACGAAGAACTTGCAGTTGAACCGAAGCGTCTGTCACGAGATTGAAATTCCGCAATAGCGTTCCGCAGCTCAACTTCACCGAAGTCAGGCCATAGCACGTCCAAGAATACAAGTTCACTGTATGCGTTTTGCCATAATAGAAAATTGCTAATTCTTTTTTCCCCACTCGTACGAATGAGCAAGTCTGGATCAGGTATATCCAGTGTCAGTAGGTGAGATTCAAATCTATTTTCATCAATCTCCTCTGCAGACAACTCACCAGCGACAACTTTCTTCGACAATTCCCGCGCTGCATTAACAATTTCCTGCCTACCACCATAACTCAATGCGAGTATGAGATTAAGACCAGAATTCACCGAAGTTGCGGTTTCCGCATGTTCAATTAGCTCTACCACGTTGGATGGCAGTGTGGTCCTGTCACCAATCATTCGGAAACGAATATTATTTCGGTGCATTTCTGCTATTTCCGAACGCAAATAGAGACGCAATAACAGCATTAGTTTTTCAATTTCGTATTTGGGTCGTTTCCAATTTTCAGAAGAAAATCCAAAGAGCGTTAAATATGAAACACCAAGTTTAGCTGCTGTTTCAACAACCCGCCTGACGGCTTCCGCTCCCTTACGATGACCTTCGGCGCGAGGCAAACTACGCGCATTGGCCCAGCGGCCATTACCATCCATTATAATGGCAATATGATTTGGAACTGGCCCATTACCCATTGTCGCTGGCACGGATACCATAGTTAGACCTGCATAATCTCCGTTTCTTTTAGTTCCAAAGCTTCATCGATTTTTAAAATATGACCGTCAGTTACCTTTTGAATATCTTCCGACTGAATTTTCTGTTCGTCTTGCGAAATCTCACCATCACGTTCCATCTGTTTTAGAGTGTCCATTCCATCACGACGAACATTTCGAACTGCGACTTTTGCTTGCTCGGCATATCTACCTGCCACCTTCTTAAGTTCTATCCGTCGTTCTTCACTCAAATCAGGGATTGGTATTCGGATCAAATTTCCTTCTGTTTGTGGATTGAGGCCCAATTCAGATTCAACAATCGATTTCTCGACAGCCTTGATCAGTCCCTGATCCCAAACCTGAACCGTAAGTAAACGTGCCTCCGGTATGCTAACAGTTCCCACCTGGTTCATAGGCATCTGCGATCCATAAGCCTCCACCATTAAACGGTCGAGCAAACTTGCAGAAGCTCGCCCGGTTCTCAGCCCACTAAATTCCCGACTGAGAACCTCTATAGCACCATCCATGCGCCTTTCGATATCATCAAGGTCAATCTCGGCCATAATTCATTCTCCATGGTCAATGACTGTAAATAGACCTTTCCCCCCAATAACGTCGGCAAAGGCTCCTTTATCGTATATCGAGAATACGATGATCGGTATGTTGTTCTCCCGCGCCAACGAAATCGCCGAGGCATCCATTACCTGAAGATCGCGCGCTAAGACTTGGTGATACGTGAGAGTTTCATAGCGTTGAGCATTGGGGTTTTTAATAGGGTCTTCACTATAAACACCATCGACCTTTGTCGCTTTAAAAAGAGCGTCACAACTCATCTCCGAAGCCCTTAGCGCCGCGGCCGTGTCTGTTGTGAAGAATGGGTTGCCTGTGCCAGCCGCGAAAATCACGACCCGTCCCCGCTCCATATGCCGCATTGCGCGTCGTCGAATGTATGGTTCGCAAACGTTCTGCATGGGTATTGCTGAAAGAACGCGTGTATCAACACCATTTCTCTCTAGCGCGTTCTGCATCGCTAACGCATTTATTACTGTGGCGAGCATACCCATATAATCCGCCGAGGCCCGGTCCATACCCTTTGCTGCACCTGAAACACCACGAAAAATATTTCCGCCACCAATTACCAAGCAAATTTCAACATTTAACTTAGCAACAATGGCAATTTCCGCAGCAATCCGGTCAACAATCTCTGCATCGAGCCCATATTCTTGACTCCCCATTAACGCTTCTCCGGAGAGCTTCAACAAGACGCGACGAGACCGCAAAGCCGCGGGTCGATTTCCCGCTTTATCCACTTCTACTCGCGTCTTTAAATCTGCCATTTTTAGGTATTCAGCGTTGCCGCGACCTCAGCTGCAAAATCAGCTTCTGACTTCTCGATACCCTCGCCCAATTCGTACCGCACAAATCCGGTCAATTTGATTGGCGACCCAATCTCGCTACTCTTGTTCTCAATTACTTTAGATACTTTTAGATCGGTATCAATCACGAAGGCTTGTTCCATAAAAACCACTTCTTCGTAAAACTTTCGAAGTCGGCCTTCTACCATTTTTTCGATAATATTGTCTGGCTTACCACTCGACTTTGCCTGGTCCACTAGCACGCTACGTTCACGCTCAAGCGTTTCCGGAGCTAAATCCTCTATGGAAACTGATTCCGGTCGTGCCGCCGCAACATGCATCGCTAATTGTTTACCTAGCGCCTCAAGTGCAGCAGTTTCCCCAGGCGAATTTAACGCGACCAACACACCGATCTTACCCAGTCCATCAGAAAGCGCGTTGTGCACGTAGGAAACTACAACACCCTCATCGACCAAGAGTGCTTCACCTCGGCGAATGCTCATATTTTCGCCAATCGTCGCAATGTTGTGGGTTAACTGCTCTCCAACGCTTCGTTCAGTACCTGGAAACGACGCATTAATAACCTCCTCCATGCTGTAATTATTTTCCAGCATAATTCCTGCCACAGTGCTCACAAAATCCTGAAAATCCTGATTGCGACCAACGAAATCTGTTTCGGCATTGATTTCGACAACGGCCCCCGCTTTGCCATTGGTTCCAACACCAATTAGACCTTCTGAAGCAACCCGGCCCGATTTCTTTGCAGCAGCGGCTAATCCGTTCTTTCGCAAGAAATCGACGGCAGTTTCAATGTCACCATTCGTTTCGACCAAGGCCTTTTTACAATCCATCATACCAGCACCGGTCTTATCACGCAGCTCCTTAACTAAGCCTGCAGTAATAGCAGCCATATCACTATCCTTTTGAATGCGACCGGTTTTGCGCGGCCCGCAGTTAATAAGCAACCAAAATACTAAGCGTTTGCTGTTTCCGTATTGCTTTCCGCCTCTGGTGTGGCTTCCGCCTCTGGTGTGGTTTCCGCCTCTGGCATAGCCTCCACGACGGGCTCATCCAATTCGCCAACATCAACACCGCTAGCAACCATTTCGGCTTGCAATCCGTCGATTACCGAACCACTAATGAGGTCACAATACAAGCTAATGGCGCGCATAGCATCATCATTCCCCGGAATTGGATAGGTAACACCATCCGGACTGGAGTTACTGTCAACAATAGCGATTACGGGTAAGCCAAGCTTATTGGCCTCTTGAACCGCAATATCTTCCTTATTTGTATCAACGATAAAAACAATGTCTGGCAAGCCGCCCATTTCCTTAATGCCACCAAGCGCTTGATCTAATTTCGCACGTTCTCGCTCAACCCGAAGCAACTCACGCTTTGTCAATCCGATGTCTTCTTGAGCCAATTGTTCTTCAACGACCCGAAGACGTTTAATCGAATTAGAAATTGTTTTCCAGTTTGTCATCATCCCACCAAGCCAACGATGATTGACATAGTACTGACCGCAACGAGAAGCCGATTCAGCTATTATATTCGCTGCTTGTCGTTTAGTACCTACAAAAAGCACGCGACCTCCGCCAGCCGCAACGTCTCGCACAGCTTCCATGGCTCGATAGAGCATTGGAACCGTCTGTTCTAAATCAATAATGTGAACACCGTTCCGCGCGCCGAAAATGAATTGCTCCATCTTTGGGTTCCAACGCCGCGTTGTATGTCCAAAATGAACGCCAGCTTCTAGCAACTGACGCATCGTAAACGATGGCACTGCCATATTTGCTTCCTTCTCCGGTTAATCCTCCATGAGCTTTGGTCGTTATGACACCGGAGCGAATTATCCTAATGTGTGAGGTAATCCGCGAGCCCATGTGTGAAGTTAGTCCGCGGGGTATAAGCCCAGCGGCGAATGAATGCAAGTGTCCCTACAAATAATGAGACTAAAGATCCACGATCTCAATTACGCCCGAAATGGATTTAATGGCAGAACGCATGGAGGCAGAAATCTGATACCCTTCCGGCAACTCCATTTCAATTTCACGTAAGTCTCGATCCAAAACTAGGCTAACCCGACCCCGTCCGCGCGTTCCGTGTTCCTGCATAACGCCAGACAAACTCTCAACAGTCGAAATATCACGCAAGAATACTTTTAAACCTGCAACTGCATTCGCTGCAGCTTCGTCTAATGGTTCAAGGGTTGTTGCTGTTGTTCTAATCTCGTCATCTCTGCGTTGAATATCCGCTGTCACAATAAGCGGCGTACCAGATTCGAGTAAGTCTCGACTCTTAGCCAAAAGCTCAGAAAAAATTGTCAATTCATATGATCCCGTTGCATCTGACATTTGGACAAATGCCAACTGACCGCCCCTCGCTGAATTAACAAATTTACGTGCGGAAACAATACCAGCGATAGTGAATCGGCTGCCTCGCACGCGACCAGCCTGAATATCGACCCAATCGACAACACCAAGCCGCGTTAATGTCTGCCTATAAGATTCAAGAGGGTGCGCTGACAGATAAAAACCAATTGCTTCATGTTCTTGATGAAGCCGTTCCTCCGTCGACCAATCGTCAACATCTGGTAAACCAGGTCTTGACTGAACGTCAAATCCGTCGCCAAATAAATTGACTTGATTACTAGCGCGCTCGTTCTGCATCGCATTGGTATGTCGTACAAGCATCTCGACTGCTTCATATACTTGCCGCCGGTTCGGAACCACGTTATCGAAGGCACCCGCGCGGGCTAAGTTTTCAATTTGACGTTTATTCATGACCTGCGAATTAAGCCGCTCTGCAAAGTCAAAAAGGTCTTTGAATTTACCATTGTCTTGACGTTCAGCCACTAGATCTCCTATCGCAGCTGATCCCACGTTCTTGATCGCGGATAACGCGTACCTGACTGCCTGTTCCCCGTTTTCAGTCTGCTCTACTGAAAAATATACGCCAGACTGCTGCACGTCCGGCGGCAGTAATTCGATCTTTTGGCGCTCCAATTCTACCCGAAACAGACCTAATTTGTCTGTATTTCCAGAATCGAGCGTCATGGAGGCCGCAAAGAATTCTACTGGGTAGTTGGCTTTCAAATAAGCAGTTTGATAAGCAACCAATGCATACGCTGCCGCATGCGATTTATTAAAGCCGTAACCAGCAAATTTCTCGACTTGAACAAAAATATCAGCCGCTGTTCCCTTGTGAACACCATTTTTTACCGCACCATCGATGAAGTTTTTGCGCTGCGCTTCCATCTCGGCCCGAATTTTCTTACCCATGGCCCGGCGTAGTAAGTCAGCACCGCCCAGCGAATACCCTGAGAGGACACGAGCGATTTCCATGACTTGTTCTTGATAAATTGCGATCCCGTAAGTTTCTTTCAAAATACCTTCCAACATTGGGTGAAGATATTCGATCGTTTCTTTACCGTGTTTTCTCTGGATGTAGCTTGGAATATTATCCATCGGACCCGGTCGATATAGGGCAACAACAGCAATAATATCCTCGAACCTGTCAGGACGCAGTTTCTTCAGAACGTCGCGCATGCCGGAACTTTCCAGCTGAAAAACACCTGCTGCATCGCCCTTGCACAACATTTCGAAAGTCTTTTGATCGTCGAGCGGAATTTGCGCCAAATCAATAACAACATCACGGTCTTTCAAGAGTTCAACCGCCTTATCGAGAACTGTCAGCGTTTTAAGTCCAAGGAAGTCAAACTTCACCAACCCTGCCATCTCGACATATTTCATATTAAATTGTGTTACAGGCATCTCGGAACGCGGATCGCGATACAACGGGACTAACTGCTCCAATGGCCGATCCCCAATAACCACGCCGGCCGCATGGGTGGATGCATGCCGGAAAAGCCCCTCAAGCTTCAACGATATATCCATTAATTTTGCAACACTATCATCGTCGCGCCGCATTTCCTGGAGAACTGCTTCCCCATCAATGGCTTCCTGCAATTTCACCGGGTTTGCTGGATTATTGGGTATTAACTTACAAATTCGGTCTACTTGGGAATATGGCATCTCTAAAACCCGGCCAACGTCGCGGAGCACAGCGCGAGCCTCGAGTTTACCGAACGTTATAATCTGGGCGACGCGATCGTGACCATATTCCGACTGTACATAGCGAATAACTTTATCGCGGCCATCTCGGCAAAAATCGATATCAAAGTCCGGCATTGATACTCGTTCCGGATTAAGAAAACGTTCAAATAATAATCCCCATCGTAGTGGATCCAAATCCGTAATGGTAAGCGCCCACGCGATCACCGACCCTGCACCAGAACCACGTCCCGGCCCAACAGGAATATAATGACGACGTGCCCATTGGATAAAATCCGCAACAATCAGAAAATAGCCCGGATATCCCATCTGATTAATCACACCAAGTTCAAAATTGAAGCGATCCAAATACGGTTGTGCGATCTCCTTTCGTTTCTCTTGGTTTGTTTCTTCACCGTAGACGTGTTCATCCAGCCGTTTATGAAGACCAGCCTCTGCAAGTTCCCGCAGTGCTTGTTCTTCACTACGACCATCCAACTGTGGATATGTCGGCAAAATCGGATCACGTGTATTAGGCATAAATGCGCAACGTTGTGCTATCACCAGTGTATTGTCGATCGCCTCCGGTATATCAGCGAATAACAAACGCATCTCTTCCGCGGATTTAAAGCGATGGTCCGGTGTTGCCCGGCGACGATCCGGCTTCGACAACGGCACTCCCTCCGAAATGCAGAGTAGCGCGTCATGCGCCTCATACATGTCTTGGTCGGGGAAGAAAGCCTCATTAGTGGCAACAAGCGGAATATCGTGACGATATGCCAAATCAATCAAGTCACTCTCTATCTGTCTTTCAATTTCCAACCCGTGTCTCATCAATTCCACATACAGGCGGCCATCAAAAATTTTCGCGAGCCGAACCAAAATCTCTTCGGCCGCCTGGCCTTGACCACCCACAATAAGGCGGCCCACGGCTCCATTCGCGCCGCCCGTTAAGGCTATGATATCTTCGTTTTGCTCAGCTAAATCATCAATATCGACCTGCGGTAATTCACCGGGCTCCGTTTTGAGGAAAGCGCGACTAATCAGCGCGAGAATATTCCGGTACCCGGTTTCCGATTGCGCTATCAACACAAGGTCATCCGGCGGGGAAAAACCGGAGTGCGGCTGTCTTCCACCTCCGTTTGTATCCCGTCGGCGCAAACCTATCTTCGTACCAATAACCGGCTGCACACCAGCATTTCGGGCCGCCAGTGAAAACTCCAAAGCCCCAAATAAGTTATTTGTATCCGCAATGCCAACGGCCGGCATCTGATAACGTTGGCAGAGAGCCACGATATCCTTGATTTGGAGTGCCCCTTCTGACAACGAATAGGCAGAGTGAACACGAAGGTGAACAAAATCAGCGTAGGGCATATGACAATAATGTCCAAATATGGGTCAAAGGAAATTGGGATCGAGTAAATACTACATATAGTTCGTGATAAAGACTTAAACTACAAAATAAAGATATAACTAAGCCGTTAAAAAAATGGCACGCTATAAAAAATCGCGACTCGCGCAATATTTGTCCAGGCATCGCGTACGCCTGTCTGAAAGGAACTAACTCATGCCGTCAATGAGCCGCAAAATTTCCTCATGGGTAGAATCACTGTCTTTTGAAGATTTACCGTTGGACGTGGTAGACCGCGCAAAAGGTGTAACTCTACAAGCATTATCGTCGGCACTCGTTGGGTATGAATTTCCAGAAGCCCGCCAAGCGATTGCAATGATGCAAGAAGAAGAAGCCGGCGGCGGTGGTGCTGGAACATGCCTGGTTACCGGGACAAAACTTACGAAATCGGGTGCTGCACTGGTCAATGCCGAGATGATTTTTGCCGGCGGTAAATGGGATACGTTTAGGATGCTAACGCATCCCGGTTGCGCGATTATACCTGCTGCACTCGCGGCAGCCGAGGTATCCGGCGCAAACGGTAAGAAGTTTCTGACCGGTGTCGCGGCTGGTTACGAGATTATGGAACGCATGGCGTCCGACTTCATTCCAACCGTGATGTCGCGTGGATTTCATTCAGGACCGGTTTTTGGAATATTTGGCGCAGCGATCGCCTACGCCAAGATTGTTGGTCTCGACGCTACGCTGATTCATGGTGCCATCGCACAATGTGTGAATTTGGCAAGCGGTAATTTGGAAGGTATCCGCAGCGGTGGTAGAGCCCTTCGCGAAGGTGGCGCTGTCCGAAATGCACTGCTCGCGGTCGCCATGTCGAAGCATGGTGCGCCAGGCGGCGAAACAATCCTTGAGGGTAAAGCGGGGTTTTACCACGCATATACCGGTAACAATCTTGGCATACTCCAGCACAGTTTCACGGCAGATAACCAGACTAACCTTAATAAGGTTACAGCAAATCTTGGCAAGGACTGGATATTTCTAGAAACGCTATACCGAATTTATTCGACGCCGGGATTTAACATCGCCCACGTCGATGTTACCGCAGCACTTTGTGAGGAGAACGATATTGCTTACAAAGACGTTGAACGGATCGAAGCTATTGTGAATTGGCTTGAGACCGAGTACCCAAGCCCGGCATTTCCTTCTCGAAGCCGCAATCCGCAACTTGATAGTCCGCACTATTACGCGGCGTGGGGCGTCGTTCGGCGCTCATTCCCTATTTTAAAATGCGTCCAAAGAGGTGTCGGTGAGGAAGATCCCCCCGAAGTCTTAGACTTAATGCAACGCGTAGAGATTATTCCATCGCATCGTCGTACTCTATTCGGCCCCCAAATCACAATTTACCTTAAAAACGGCCAAAGCTTTACCAAATCGGCGACTGGTAAAGAATTCATTTGGAATTTTTCAACACTCAAAAACAGACTTCAAAAAATTGTATCGGGAATACCAATTCATGAACGTCAGTATGATGAATTAGTGACTGTTTGTAGCGGATTAGAAAATGTGGAAATGGCAACCAAGCTTATCGAGCTCACCATATTGCCCGATCTCCGGTCGGTTTGAATTGAAAAAACCCAATTCGTAATTAGTTTTCCCACGCGATACGCTGATAAATTTAATACTGGTAAATATTAAAATAATGAACTTCCCAGTAAACTACCCGCACCGTTAAGCTTCTCGTGCCTGGAAGCCAGCCGTGAACACACTATCCAGCCGTCTCGACTAAGCCGTTTTCCAAACAGAGGATACGGTCCATTCTTTTTGCCATATCGAGATTATGCGTGGCTATTAACGCACCTAAACCTCTGTCCTTAACCAAGCCTTGCAGTAATTCGAGGACTCCAAAGGCCGTCCTGTTGTCCAAGTTTCCAGTGGGCTCGTCGGCCAATAGAACCATAGGGGAATTAGACAAGGCGCGGGCTATCGCAACTCGTTGTTGCTCACCCCCTGACAATTGCATGGGTCTATGACTAGACCTATCTGCAAGACCGACAGCCTTTACCAGATTGAAGGCGACCTCCTGCGCGCGCCGTTTTTCGATCCCATCCGCCATTCGCGGGATCATAACGTTTTCCACCGCGGAAAATTCTGGCAGTAAATGGTGGAATTGATAAACAAAGCCTATTTCCGTTCGTCTAAGGGCAGTCCGCTCATCATCGGAAAGCTGCGAACATTCTTCCCCGGCTATCGTGACCTCACCTTTGTCAGGATCTTCCAATAAGCCCGCAATGTGAAGTAACGTCGATTTTCCTGCACCTGACGGACCAACTAATGCAACAATTTCACCAGGTAGAATTGCTAGATTTGCACCTTTCAAGACATGCAAATGTCTTTCACCTTGTCTATAAAAGCGTTCAACGCCCGCCAATTTTACAACTGGATCACTCATAGCGCAGGGCTTCCACGGGATCCAAATGAGCAGCACGCCAAGCCGGATAAATGGAGGCCAAAAAAGATAGTAAAAGCGCCATGCTTATTACCATCACCACTTCATTTGGGTCGACCTTTGCTGGAAGTTGTGAAAGAAAATAAATTTCCGCTTGAAATAAATCGATCCCCGCAAGGCTTTGAATCCACTGCCGGATTGTCTCGATATTCGCCGAAAACACTATGCCAAGCACACTTCCCAAAATTGTGCCAATAACACCCACACTTGCTCCCGTAGCAAAAAAGATACGTAAGATCATGCCGCGTGTCGCACCGATCGTACGGAGGATTGCGATCCCCTTCCCTTTATCCTTCACGAGCATTACCTGGCTTGAGATGATGTTGAACGCAGCCACTAGAATTATCAATGTCAAAATCAAGAACATGACATTACGCTCAACTTGAAGTGCCGTGAAAAAACTGGAATTTACTTGACGCCAATCACGTATCCACACAGTCGAACCTGTTTGGTGAAGGATGGCATTCTTAATTGCATCAACCTTATCCGCATCGTCTGCCGAAACTTCAATATGTGAAACACCATTCTTTATACGGAAAAAAGCCTCCGCGGCCTTAATTGGCATAAACACGAAGCTTGAATCATATTCTGACATTCCGATATTAAAGATAGCTGCAACGCGATAAACCTTCATGCGAGGCATCGTTCCGAAAGCTGTCGTGGTGCCTCGCGGTGCAATAAATGTCAGTTTGTCCCCAGGGCCAAGATCGAAGCGTTGCGCCATCCGGCTGCCGATCATCACGCCATTTTTGTCATCAAATCCATCAAGGCTTCCCGACTGAATCCCGTCAAACAAAAGCTTCTTCAACCGAATATCTTTCGCCCGCATACCTCGTGCGATGCCGCCAATAGAGACCATATTAGCACTCAGCAGCAACTGCCCTTCAACAACTGGAGATGCGGTGATGACACCCGGCACATTCATAATTCTGTTGGCGATCTCATCATAATTGCCAAGGTTTCCACGGGACGCCGAAACTTCCAAATGACCATTCAAACCCAAAATACGTCCGAGCAGCTCGGCACGAAAGCCATTCATTACTGACATCACAATGATAAGCGTTGCAACGCCGAGCATAATGCCTAAAAGGGAAAACCAGGCTACGACAGAAATGAAGCCTTCTTGTCGTTTAGACCGTAAGTAACGAAAGGCTATCAAGCGTTCAAAGGCGGAAAAAACCACTGAACTAACCTGCGATGCGCGTCAACGCCGCATCGAGAGACATCTCTTGTCTTTCACCGCTCTTACGATTTTTTAATTCGACCACGTCTTTACTCAATCCGCGAGGACCGACAACCAATTGCCATGGCAACCCGATCAAATCCATGTCAGAAAACTTTACTCCCGCCCGCTCGTCGCGGTCGTCATACATGACTTCCATCTCGTTATCCGCAAGCTTGCCATAAATATCCGCGCAGGCCTTATCGCAATCTTCGTCGCCGACGCGAAGATTGATCAACCCAACTTTAAAGGGTGCCACAGCCTCCGGCCAAATGATGCCATCGTCATCATGACAAGCTTCAATAACTCCCCCGACCAAGCGCGAGACACCAACACCGTAAGAGCCCATTTGAACAGGCACCTCTTCGCCTTCACTGTTGGTAACAACGGCACCAAGTGGCTTGGAATATTTGTCACCAAAAAAGAAAATGTGACCAACTTCAATACCGCGAGCCGTAACGCGTTTGTCCTCTGGAACTTCTTTCTCAAAACGAGATTGATCATGCATCTCATCTGTCGCTGCATAGAGACTAGTCCAACGATCTACATATCCTTGTATCCCTGCAGCAGAACTAAAATCAATATTCTCCTTAAGAATGTCATAGCCAAGCAATTCATTATGGCAGTACACTTCACTCTCACCAGTCTCTGTAAGAATGATAAATTCATGGCTCATATCACCGCCAATCGGTCCTGTCTCCGCGCGCATCGGTAGAGCCTTCAGGCCCATCCGGGCATACGTTCGGAGGTATGCCACGAACATTTTATTGTAAGCTATCCGCCCCGCTTCCGCATCAAGGTCAAATGAGTAGGCATCCTTCATATAAAACTCTCGCCCGCGCATGACTCCAAAACGCGGACGGACCTCGTCTCGGAATTTCCATTGAATATGGTAAAGATTTTGCGGCAAATCCCGATAGCTTCGCACAGATGCCGCAAATATTTCCGTTATTAATTCTTCATTTGTAGGCCCATAAAGCATGTCACGGTCATGCCTATCCTGTATACGCAGCATCTCTTTACCGTAATCTTCATAGCGCCCCGATCGTCGCCATAAATCCGCCGATTGAATTGTAGGCATTAGTAACTCTTGGGCCCCGCTACGATTTTGTTCCTCGCGGACTATTCGTTCGATTTTTTTTAAGACACGAAAGCCAAAGGGCAACCAGGAATAAATACCCGCACTGGCCTGTCGCACCATGCCAGCCCGCAACATGTATCGATGCGAAACGATTTGAGCTTCCTGTGGCGTCTCCTTCAAAGTTGGAAGAAAATACTGTGAAAGACGCACGGCGTTGCTTGTATCGATATTCATTTTTAAATCAGACCTTCTTGAAAACGGTCAGTCCTACACGCACCGAAGTTCGTGGCGTCAATCTATGTAAGACGCCCTTTATTGTCCAACGGCTGCCTTGATACACCGTTCCCTCTGCTCATTTCGCAGCTGACTTGCATTTAGCGGCTAAGGCATCCAGCGCCTTTTCGTTTAATGGTTTCCCGTTAAACGAAAATGAGTTTTTAGAAATGTTGTATTTGACTTTACCAACGGTAGCGGAAGTCTCTCCAAATCGAGATGCGGCCGAACCTTTGAGTGGGTTGAAGCCAATTTTAAACTCAATTTTCGTCGGAAACTTTAACTTCATTCTGCTATTGAGATCTGCGACGATCACCTTACGACCTCGCACGTCGACACCAGGTTTAAAGTTCACATCGGAGCGGGCGCGGTGTTGGATCAGTTTCTTACAATCACGCCCCGAAATATTTACCTTCGTGCTTTCCCCGTAAACAGAGTTCGTCGGTAAAATGCTGACTAGAGTTGCTAAAAATACTATGAAAATCACATTCATTAATTTACTCTATATCAGTTAAAGAATTTCTATCGGCGCATTTCATCGGAGTATGTGTTTTGCAGGCATTCGTAAAATATTTTGAACTTGAGCAGCATGGGACCACAGTCCGTCGCGAGACCCTCGCAGGTTTAACAACTTTTTTGACGATGGCCTACATCATTTTTGTTAATCCGGCAATTTTGGCCGATGCCGGTATGGATCGCGACGCAGCATTTGTTGCCACCTGTCTTGCAGCCGCATTCGGTAGTTTGCTGATGGGAATACTCGCCAACTACCCAATCGCGCTAGCGCCGGGTATGGGCCTGAATGCCTTCTTTACATACACCGTAGTTGGCCAAATGGGACATAGTTGGCAAACGGCCCTTGGGATCGTCTTTTTGTCTGGCATTATTTTTCTACTACTTAGCGTATTTCCAGTGCGCGAATGGATCGTGAATTCCATTCCTCGCGCTTTGAAAATGGCGATTTCCGCCGGTATTGGAATGTTTCTCGCGATAATCGCGTTGAAAAGCGCCGGCATAGTCGTCGATAATCCCGTCACACTCGTTCAACTGGGTGACCTCAGTCAACCAGCAGCCCTCTTTACGGCAATTGGCCTTTTCGCAATGGTTGCGATGGACCGTCTCAAAGTTCCCGGTGCAATACTAATTGCCATATTAGGCATCACCGTTGTCGCATCACTTCTTGGTATTAACCAGTTCTCCGGTGTTGTCTCCGCACCTCCAAGCCTCGCACCCAGCTTTATGCAGATGGATTTGGCCACGGCTTTCGAACTTGGACTTATAGCCGTTATCTTTGCCTTTCTTTTCGTCGATCTTTTCGATACTGCCGGCACATTGATCGGAGTTGCTCACAGAGCAGGCCTATTAGACAAAGATGGGCGCCTACCTCGGCTCCGTGGCGCTTTGTTAGCTGATAGCCTGGCTACGGTCGCGGGTGCGGCCATCGGCACATCAACTACAACAAGTTACATTGAAAGCGCCTCCGGTATTCGGGCTGGTGGTCGCACTGGCCTTACCGCCATTGTCGTTGCAATACTTTTCCTCGCATGTCTCTTTTTCGCTCCTCTTGCTGGCAGTATACCTGCCTTCGCGACAGCGCCTGCGCTTCTCTTTGTCGCTTGCATGATGACACGTGGCCTCTCAGAAATTAATTGGGAAGACGTAACGGATTATGTCCCCGCTGTAGTAACCGCTATTGCTATGCCTCTGACGTTTTCAATAGCTACTGGCATTGGTATTGGCTTCATCACATACGCCGCCGTCAAACTTTTGAGCGGCCGGTTGCAAGAAGCTAGCCCGGCAATCTTAATTCTTGCGATAGCATTCATTCTAAAATTCAGTTTTTTGTAAAAAGTTCATTGTAAAAGCCCTTCAAAATTTTTTTTACAAAATGCGTGACGAATAGGAGCGCATCCCCTAGAATGTTACCCTAATAAAAAATCGCTTCAACTAATGGAGCGGCCCGAGTCTGGGGAGGGAGTTCGTAAGTCCTTGGGAGATAACTAAAAATAATCCTCAAGCTTCGAGCTAATTTATACATTTATCAGGCGAGAACTTTTGTTCTTGCCTATTTTTTTATCCAACGCTTTTGTGCTTTTTTTCTTTGAAGTTAAGACAATGTCGACAATAGGAAATATCGAATTTTGCCACACACCTTAAGTCATGTGTACATCACGGTATAAACTCACTTTTGAGACTGTAACTATCGCTCCCGCAATTTTGAAATCGAGTTTTTCGCATCGATATTTTCCAAACTTGTTCTCGCTTCAACAATCACCGGGATATCAGCCGTTAACGCTTCTCTTATTATAGAATCTGCTTCTTCAGGTTTTTCAATTGCCAGCCCTTTTGCTCCAAAAGCCTGGGCTAAAATCGTAAAATCCGGATTAACCAAGTCAGTTGCATGCGGCCGCCCAGGATAGTGCGTTTCTTGATGCATACGAATTGTGCCATAGGCATTATTGTTCGAAATAATAATGCATAAATTTTTAACACCCGCGGCAACTGCGGTAGCCAATTCGTTGCCGCCCATCAGTGCGCCCCCGTCACCCACCACGGCGACGACACGACGATTTGGATAACGAATGGCCGCCGCCACGGCTGCTGGAATACTCATTCCCATGGCACCGCATTCTGATCCTAAGAGGTTTTGCGACGAATTGAATGGATACTTATGATGCAACCAGCTCGAAAAGCTTCCTGCATCCACTGTAATCACTGCATCATCCGGAACGTGCATTTTCATCGCATCGATAACATGCCCGAAGTCCAGTCCATCATCCGCCGCCCGAGTCGGCGTATTCGCAAAATTGGCATAGCCTGCGTGTGACGTATTGATCCAAGATTTACGTGCATCGCTGAGTTCCGGGGCATTCTGCGCAGAGAGGGACTCAAGAAACGCGCCGGCGTCCGAGACGATGCCGAGTTCAACATCGAAGTGCCGGCCAATGATCGACGCTTCCGGATATATATGCACGACCTTCTGACCAGCTACCGGAAGTCGCTCGTTCATAGTAGCCATACCAATCCCCATCTTGGTACCGACTGCAATAATCAAATCTGCCTTCAAGGCGGTCTCTGCAACACCGCTGGGCGGCCGAATACCAAGTTCGCCGGCATAATTCGGATGTTCGTTGGGGAAAACATCTTGATGCACGTAAGTCGGCAATACAGGAACACCCCAAGCTTCACTAGCCGCCAAAAGAGATTGACGGGCTTTCGCAGAATCAACCCGGCCGCCAACTATCATGATTGGGCGCTCTGCTGCCTTGATCATATCTGCTACACTCGCCGTGTCACTTTCGTTCGGGCGTACCACCGATCGATTTCGGCGCATCACCGTCGGCGCATCCGAATCTGCAGCCAAGACGTCCGTCGGCAATGCGACGACTACCGGGCCGGGTGTGCCACTTTCAGCGATTCGAATGGCGCGGGCAACTACCTCGCCTACCCGGTCCGGTTTATCCACTTCCTCAACAGATTTGGCTATATCAGAAAAAGTCTTGTTGTAATTAATTTCCTGTGTCGCGCGCTTGCCTATCTTACTAGTACTCACCTGCCCCATCAGCATAACAAGCGGGAATGACCCCTGCTCAGCCGAATGCCCGGCGATAGATGCATTGGTTGCACCCGGCCCCCGACTGGCAAACACGACTCCAGCCCGCCCCGTCAACTTTGCGTCCGCCAATGCCATCCAAGCAGCACCACCTTCATGACGGCAGCTCACCAAATCAAGGACCGGATCATCGTGCAGGGCATCCATAACCGCGAGGTAGCTCTCTCCCGGCACGCAAAACGCGCGGTCGATCCCGTGCGCAACCAATGTGTCGACCAAAACCTTCGCCGCCGTTCGCATTTCCTTTTCCTTCTCATGAAGTTAGGTCGTTGGGAATTCACCCCATCACTTCTGTTCGACCCTGAAGTTGATCCATCCCGCCTCTGCAACGAAATAGACGATAATAAAAACAACTGCGGCAATTACCGTCGTCACACCCACTTTATACCACAGTCTAGGGTTCTCTGGTGCACTTGTAGCGTGTCCTTCTCCCACCAAGTCTGGTGGTCTATTGCCCCAAGGCAAAACCATAAATAAAACCAACCACCAAATGATGACATAAACAAGTGTTCCAGAAATCCAACCCATAGAGCGCTCCTCGGCCTAGACCTGCTCCAATTCGATCAATGTGCCATTAAAATCCTTCGGATGGAGAAATAGAACAGGTTTGTCATGAGCGCCAATTGTTGGTTCTCCATCTCCCAATACACGCATTCCGTCACTTTCGAGTTTATCGCGGGCTGCATATATATCCGCAACCTCGTAACAAATATGATGGATCCCGCCAGCAGGATTTCGCTCCAAAAATTTTGCTATTGGAGACTCTTCTCCTAACGGATGGAGTAATTCAAGCTTTGCATTTTCCAATTCAACAAAAATTGTTGTCACTCCATGCAGCGGCAGATCAAGAGGCTCTGAAACTTTGGCACCCAAAGTATCTCGATAATTGGCGGACGCCGCTTTCAGGTCCGGGACGGCAATCGCAACATGGTTCAATTGTCCGATCATACACCCTTCCTTCTAAATTCTGACCAAATGAATTTCCGTGTGTGGTTTTTTGCCACAATTTGCCTGAATGCAGCGCCTCACGGCCCGACGTGACATCTCACCAATCAAATGATCGTCACGCCTCCGGTCCGGCGTGATTTCGTCAATTGCTGCCACAACCGCATTCATTATTTCCTGCTCAATCTCATTCTCATCTTCTTCATCATAAACACCATTGACTGATATAATAGGATCCTCAATTAAACGCCCCTTAGTATCGATAACGACAGTTGCGACGGCTGTACCATGATATGTCATGCGCCGCCGATCTTTTATCGCCTGACTATCAAGTGGAACCAACCGATTGCCATCTAAGGCAAGCCGATCCGAAAATACTTCGTCAATAATTTCAGCACGCCCCGGTGCCAAGCGAATCATGGAGCCGTTCAACGCGACGATAGGCTGCGGCACCTGACATTCTCGCGCGAACTTCGCATGAGCAACAATATGACGGGCCTCGCCATGAACGGGCACAGCTATTTGCGGATTAATCCACTTGTACATCTGAGCAAGTTCATCGCGTGCTGGATGTCCAGATACGTGAACATAATCGTCTTTAGCCGTAACAATTTCAATCTCACGCATCGTTAGTTTATTATGCAAACGGCCAATTGCTTTTTCATTACCGGGGATAACACGGCTTGAAAAAATGACGACATCACCTTTATCTAAATCAACAGTGGGATGATTTCCCGCGGCGATCCGCGGCAGCGCCGCGCGCGGCTCACCCTGACTTCCTGTGCAAATTATTAGAACCCTCTCTGGCGGGAGGTATCCGACATCCTTCTCCGTGATAAATGGCTGAATATCTGTAAGATAGTCATTCTCCTTTGCAGATTCGTACATCCGCCACAAAGACCGGCCAACCAATGCCACACTTCTATCATGCGCCTCGCCAACACGCGCAATGGTATCCAGTCGCGCTACATTTGAAGCAAAACAAGCGATCGCAACACGCTTTTCGTACTTCCCCACCAATTCCATCAAGTTATCTCGTACGTCGCTTTCGGAGCCGGATGTTCCTCTTACAAACACATTAGTCGAATCACAAACCATCGCGAGGACGCCTTGTTCGCCAACTTCAACCAATCGCTGTTCATCCGTTGATAAACCAACGAGAGGATCCGGATCCAGTTTCCAATCGCCCGTATGCATCACCGTGCCAGACGGCGTGCGCAGCACAACTGCATTGGGTTCGGGAATTGAATGCGTAATGGTAATCAACTCGACCTCGAACGTGCCAATTGAAAATTTACCAGACAATGGAATAACATTTATATCGACGCGGTGTCCGAAATTGGTCTCTGCCAATTTTCTCCGTAAAACACTTGCCGTAAATGGTGTGGCATAAATTGGGCATTCAATTTCAGGCCAAAGATACGGCACTGCGCCTAAATGATCCTCATGAGCATGGGTCAGAACCAATCCGGCAAGGTCGCATTTACGCTCCGAGATGAAGCTTGGATCCGGTGTAATAACATCTACCCCAGGGGTCGTTTCATCTCCGAAAGTTATCCCAAAATCAACCATGAGCCATTCGCCGTTATGCCCATATAAGTTCAAGTTCATACCAATTTCACCGGCCCCTCCCAACGGAAGAAAAAGGAGTTCTTCCGCACCGGGCAATCCGCTATCTAGATAGTTAGACATTAACGACGGTTTCTCTTGTGAACCTCAACCAAACCCCTCAACGTCATATCGGGATACACGTGATCGATGACATCCGTCGCCTCAGCAAAGAGTGGCGCCAGTCCGCCTGTCGCCACAACAATCATCTTAGCTCCAAATTCCTGGCCAATTCGCTTAACTAGTCCCTCTATCATGCCGATATAGCCCCAGAATATACCAGACTGCATCGCAGGTACGGTTGCCTTACCGATAATACTGGTAGTAGCGCGAATATCCACTCGAGGTAGCTGAGCTGCAGCCATGTACAAAGCGTCGAGCGAAAGATTAATACCTGGACAAATAACACCACCGCGATAATTGCCATCTTCGTCAACGACGTCGAAAGTTGTGGCCGTTCCAAAATCAATTACGATCAAAGCGCCTTCGTACTTGCCGTGCACTGCAACGGTATTTACCAAACGGTCGGCACCCACTTGGTCCGGTCGGTCAATCAAGGCTTCTATACCCAAGTCACAATCATCTTCCCCGATAAACAGCGGATCGCATTTAAAATACCGCTTGCACAGGGTTGTCAGATTAAAGTTACCCTCAGGAACAACACTGCTAATGATTGAGGCAGAGACGGCCTCCCGATCCAATCCCTCAAGGGCCATCAAATCAATTAGCCAAACCGCATATTCATCCGCTGTACGACGAGGGCTGGTACCACATCGCCATACACCCTTGCACTCATCTCCGTCATAGACAGCGAAGACTGTGTTTGTATTTCCTGAGTCGACTGCCAGCAGCATAAGTTTTAATCCCTAGATAGCAGCAAAGACATCTCCGGCGGTTACCAACTCTCTCTCTCCATTTGGCAACCTTAAAATTAGCGCTCCGTCATTGTTTAGGCCTTCAAATACGCCGCGTTTCTCTTCGGTTGGAAGTCTCACCGTGATTTCTTTACCAATATGATGCCCACGTTCAAGCCACGACTTTCGAATTTCTGCAATTCCCGACTCCAACCAAGTGGAATAGCGTTGGTCGAAACAGTCAATAAAACAGAATAATATTTCTTCAACTTCAATAGACCGTTCCGCAGCGTCGCATAAACAGGTTGTCTCATAATCCGCAATCTTCGGAAAGCTTGAGATATTGGCACCGCAGCCAACGATTACCCAGTTAATTCCACTCGAGTAATTAGCAGAAGATTCAAGGAGTAAACCGGCAACTTTTTTGCCGTCGATCAATACATCATTTGGCCATTTATTGGTCACCCTCTCGGGCGAAATGAATTGTCCGATGGCATCACCCAAGCCCAAAGCAGCTACCAGTGAAATCTGTGCGGCTTGAGAGATCCCACACAAGGGGCGTAAAAGAAGTGACAGATACATGTTACCAATAGGCGATGACCATTTCCGGCCACGCCGACCCTTTCCGGCAGTTTGGATATCAGCCCAAACAACGGTTCGGTCCACAGCACCCTGGTCCGCAAGAACCCGTGCTTCTTCATTTGTCGACCCCACACTAACTCTATGGTCGATTTCAAATCCCGCGTGCTCAACGCGCATAAGCTTCATGAATTCGTCGCTGGGTAAATTAACCGGCGATCAATGCCGCGGCCGCAGCAGCGGCGCCATCCAAAACCGGAGCCAGAACAAAGAAAAATAGCAGCGTTACGATGCTTGTGACCGTTACTACACCACTCAAGCCATTTCCAATAGGCCGGTCGAATGGTTCGGCCGCCTCATCGAAATACATAATTTTAACAACCCGAAGATAATAGAAAGCGCCAACCACACTAGCCACCACACCGATAATTGCTAGGACATAGAGTTGCGCATCAATCGCCGCAAGAAATATATAAAACTTGCCAAAAAATCCGGCTAGCGGCGGGATACCTGACATCGAAAACATAAAAACTAGAATTGCCGCCGCCAGCATTGGGTTTGACTTGCCTAGTCCCGCAAGGTCACTGATCTCTTCAACCATCTCTCCTTTGCGGCGCATTGCAAGAATGCATGCAAATGTGCCGACATTCATTGCGAGGTAAATGGTCATATAAAGAATGATCCCTTGAATACCCGCTTCGCTTCCCGCTGCTAGTCCAATCAAGGCATAACCCATATGCCCTATCGAACTGTATGCCATTAAACGTTTTATATTGGTCTGCGCGATCGCCGCAAACGCTCCAAGTACCATGGACAAAATGGAAATGAAGACAATGATCTGTCGCCATTCCTCCACCAAGCCCCCAAAAGGATCCATCATTACGCGAATAAAGAGCGAAATTGCTGCGATCTTCGGCGCCACCGCAAAAAATGCTGTTATGGGAGTTGGTGAACCTTCATAAACGTCCGGCGTCCACATGTGGAACGGCACTGCGGAGATCTTAAAGGCAAGACCAGCAATCAGAAAAACAATACCAACAATTAATCCTACCGAAACGGTCGCATCACCCCCCAGCACTGATGCCAATCCGTCAAAAGACGTTGTTCCAGCAAATCCATAGATCATCGAACATCCATAAAGGAGCATCCCCGAAGATAATGCTCCGAGGACGAAATATTTTAAGCCTGCTTCTGAGGAGCGAGTTGTGTCACGTTTAAACGCCGCGAGCACATAAAGTGACAAACTTTGCAGTTCAAGTCCTAGATATAGAGCAATCAGGTCATTTGCCGAAACCATCATCATCATTCCGACAGTCGCAAAAAGCATAAGAACCGGGTACTCAAACCGTTTCATATTTTCGCGCTTAAGATAGCTCTTGCTAATAACCAGAGACAAAATTGTTCCCAGTATAATAAGCATCTTCATAAATACGGTGAAATCGTCACTGACAAACTGGCCGTTAAAGGCAATAAGTTCCTGTCCACGCATTGGCCATACAGCAACACCAACAATGATTAACGCAGTAAGCGCCAAATAATGCACAACCCCAGCCGCGCGTTCTTCTCGGACAAACACCCCGACCATCATGCAGGCCATAGCCGCGCAAGAGAGCAAAATTTCGGGTGAGGCCGGGTAAAAGTTGGGAAGTTCAGTCATATCGTGCCCCTACTTCGACGCCGTTGCAATGGCTGTGTCCGCCGCAGCCGCCAATGCGCCCTGATAATTCTGAACCAAATTCGCGACTGATGCGTCAATCGCTTCCAGGAAAGGTGCTGGATAAACTCCCATCCATATCACGATAAAGACCAGCGGAGCGAAGACCAGAATCTCTCGTTTATTGAGATCCGTAATCTTCATCAAGTGTTCCTTAGTCAACTCGCCAAATATCACTCGGCGATAAAGATACAACATATAAGCCGCGCCAAGTACCATTCCAACTGCGATTAGCGCCGCCACCCAGGTATTTGCTTTGAATGCCCCAACCAAGACTAAAATTTCACCAACGAAGCCACTCGTACCCGGTAGGCCAACCGACGCTAAGGTAAATAAGAGGAAGACAAATGCATAAAATGGCATTCGATGGACCAAACCACCGTAGGTCTCGATTTCACGGGAATGAATTCGGTCGTAGACCACGCCAACACATAGAAAGAGCGCGGCAGAGACGATGCCATGGCTAAGCATCTGTATGATCGAACCGGCAACAGCCTGTTCATTCCCAGCAAAGATACCCACGGTCACAAATGCCATATGTGCCACCGAGGAATAAGCGATAAGCTTCTTCATATCCTCTTGTGCCAAGGCAACAAGAGAGGTGTAAATTACTGCGATGATACTGAGCCCGTAGACCAACGGTGTGAAAAACTCTGACGCTTCGGGTAACATTGGCAACGAAAAACGCAAGAAACCGTATCCACCCATCTTAAGAAGAACACCAGCTAATATAACGGAACCGGCAGTCGGCGCTTCAACGTGAGCATCCGGCAGCCAAGTGTGGACCGGCCACATCGGCACCTTCACAGCAAACGAAGCGAAAAATGCTAACCACATCCAGTATTGAAGGTTCAACGGAAAGTCGAAGGCCATCAGTGTCGGAATGTCTGTTGTACCTGCCTGGAAATAAGCCACTAGAATAGCCAACAGCATCAGAACTGAGCCAAGTAAAGTATAAAGGAAAAACTTAAATGCTGCGTAGACTCGCCGAGGGCCGCCCCACACCCCTATAATCAAGAACATTGGTATGAGTACGGCTTCGAAGAAAATATAGAAAGCAACGAAGTCCAGCGCGCAGAACATGCCAACCATCATCGTCTCGAGGACGAGGAAGGCGACCATGTATTCTTTCACCTTATCTCGAATGGCGTTCCAGCTTGCACCAATACAAATAGGCGTGAGTAACGTAGACAACAGCACGAAAAACATCGAAATTCCATCGACGCCCATGTGGTAGTTAATCCTGTACTCAGGCATCCACGGTGCATTCTCCACGAACTGGAATGCATGGGTTGAAGTGTCAAAATTCACCCATATGAACAACGAAATGAAGAACGTAATCCCGGAGGTCCACAGTGCACTCCAACGCGCGTTACGCGCAACATCCTCAGGCGAACCACGGACCAATAAAAGAATTAAAACCGCGCCGACGAGCGGAGTGAACGTGACAATACTTAACCAAGGCATCTCACTGGCCATTGTTATCTACCCCGCCGTCCCAACAGCCATGTACCAGGTGATCAGCGCAACAACGCCAATCAACATTGCGAAAGCATAATGATAAACGTAGCCGCTCTGCAGCCAACTCATAAACACTGCCACACGCCGACTGACGGCGGCAATCCCATCCGGTCCAAAGCCATCGATAATAGTACCGTCACCCTTCTTCCAAAACAGTCGGCCGAGCCAGAACGACGGCCTAACGAAAATGCGGTCGAAAAGCTCGTCAAAGTACCACTTATTGAGACTGAACTGATAAAGTTGTTCGTGATAAGTGCGCCAACGGTCTGCCATTCCAGGTTTCTGAATATACATCCGGTATGCAAGCCAAATACCACCGACCGCCAACAATAGCGGCGCCAGTTTCACCCATAATGGCACATTCACGGCTTCAAAGGGTGCCGTATGGGCCGGCAGAACTTTGAGTGAATTCCCCCAGAATTCGGCATATCCATTCCCCACGAAACCATGGTAGCCGATGGCACCGGCTACGATAGCACCAATCGCCAGGACAAATAATGGGGCAATCATTATCCAGGGTGATTCATGAACATGTGCAAAAACTTTTTCGTCAGCTCGCGTTTCTCCATGGAATGTCATGAAGAGTAATCGCCAAGAGTAAAATGCAGTCATAAAGGCACCTGCAAGGCCTAGCCAAAATGCATAGTACCCGACGCCGCTATTCGCCGCCCAAGAGGCCTCGATGATAAAATCCTTTGAATAGTGACCTGCAAAACCGAAAATACCCGGAATACCGATGCCAGCGAGCGCCAAACTTCCAATCCACATAAAGGCATAAGTATACGGCACCATCTTCCAGATGCCGCCCATTTTTCGCATATCCTGCTCATCTGACATTGCGTGAATAACACTGCCGGAGCCGAGGAAAAGCAAAGCTTTGAAGAAGGCGTGCGTGAAGAGGTGGAACATCGCTGCACCATATGCAGACACGCCTGCAGCAAAGAACATATAACCTAGTTGTGAACAAGTTGAATACGCAATAACCCGTTTGATATCGTTCTGGGTCAATCCGACTGTCGCCGCAAAAAACGCCGTCGAGGCGCCTACAATTGTTACAAACATCAGTGCCGTTTCTGACGCCTCGAACATGGGTGAAAGGCGGCAAACCATAAATACGCCTGCAGTAACCATGGTCGCCGCATGAATCAGCGCCGAAACGGGCGTCGGGCCTTCCATTGCATCCGGAAGCCACGTGTGCAGACCAAGCTGCGCCGATTTGCCCATCGCACCCATGAAGAGAAGAAGGCAAATTACCGTCATAGCGTGAAATTCATAACCGAGAAACACAAGTTGTGCATCCGCCTTATCAGAAACAGCTTCAAAGATGGCACTCAACTCGACAGTTTCAAAAAGAACGAAAGTGGCAAAGATACCAAGGGCGAAGCCAAAATCACCAACTCGGTTGACCAAAAACGCTTTAATCGCGGCAGCATTTGCTGACGGCCGGTTGTACCAGAAACCAATCAGTAGATATGAAGCGAGCCCAACTCCTTCCCAGCCAAAGAACAACTGAACCAAATTGTCCGACGTCACCAGCATCAGCATGAAGAACGTGAAAAGACTAAGATAAGCAAAGAAACGGGGGATCCCCGGATCATGATGCATATATCCGATGGAATACCAATGGACGACAGCCGAAACGGTCGTAACAACAACTAACATGACCGCCGTCAACTGATCCATATTCAGAGCCCAGTTGAAGGCAAAATCACCAACATTAATCCATGACAAAAGCTCAATAGGCCGAGGTCCAGAACCGAAAATAATATCGTAGAACAAAATCCAGGAGAGCGCGGCCGAGACGGTGAGCAACGCAGATGTAAGAATTGAAGATCCCTTATCTCCAATATACCGCCCGAAGAAACCAGCGATGATCGCGCCGATTAGCGGTAGAAATACAATGGCTATTTCCATACCCTATCAGCCCTTCATCAAATTGACATCTTCAACCGCGATGGAACCGCGATTTCGGTAATAAGTCACGAGGATTGCCAAGCCAATCGCCGCTTCTGCGGCGGCCACCGTCAAGACAAACATTGCGAAAACCTGTCCAACTAAATCTTGCAAATGCGCCGAGAAAGCGACCAAGTTAATGTTAACTGCGAGCAGCATCAGCTCAATTGACATCAGGATGATGATGATGTTTTTCCGATTCAGAAAAACCCCAAATAGACCGAGCGTAAAAAGGATTGCCGCAATAGTGAGATAGTGTCCGAGACCAATTTCAAGCATTAGATGCCGCTCCCTGGCTCGACCTTAACAACTTCGACCGCGTCTTCTCGCCGGCGCGCCAATTGATCCGAAATACTTTGCTTTCGAACGCCCGTTCGTTGGCGAAGCGTCAAAACGATAGCCCCGACCATAGCTACCAAAAGGATAAGGCCAGCTGACTGGAAGAAATAAATGTACTGCGTATAAATTAATTGACCCAATGCCAGCGTATTACTGACTTTTCCCGGTGGCGGTATAGGGGCTCCTGCAACGGCGGAAGTTTCCGGTATAGCGATCCAGCTTCCAAAAACTAGAATGAGCTCTGCCAATAAGATGATACCGATTAACGCTCCAATAGGTAAATACTGCAGGAAACCCTCGCGAAGCTCGGCAAAATTTATGTCGAGCATCATCACGACGAAAAGGAAAAGGACCGCAACAGCGCCGACATAGACAACAACCAAAATCATCGCAAGAAATTCTGCCCCCATCAGGACGAATAATCCCGCCGCATTAAAGAATGCTAAAATTAGGAAGAGTACAGAATGTACTGGATTGCGAGCGGATATCACCATCACAGCCGACGCTATAGCGACGAACGCGAAAAGATAAAACGCCATCCCCTGAACAATCATATACCTACACTCCCCCCTCTTCCGGCCAACCTTGCAATGTTAGCGATACGGTGCATCAAGCTCGATATTTGCCGCGATCTCGTGTTCCCAGCGATCGCCGTTATCAAGCAGTTTTTCTTTGTTGTAGAACAACTCCTCACGGGTTTCAGTCGCAAATTCAAAATTCGGCCCCTCAACAATGGCATCCACTGGGCAAGCCTCTTGGCAATACCCGCAATAAATGCATTTCGTCATATCTATATCATAGCGTGTAGTCCTGCGGCTGCCGTCCTCACGAGGCTCGGCCTCAATCGTAATCGCAAGGGCCGGGCAAACGGCTTCACAAAGCTTACAAGCGATACAACGCTCTTCACCATTCGGATAACGCCGCAGGACATGCTCTCCACGAAAGCGCGGCGACAATGGGCCTTTTTCATAGGGATAATTAATTGTGTGCTTGGGCTTAAACATGGCCCGTAATGTTAAAGACATTCCATGGACCAACTCCAGGAGGAGGAACGCTCTCGCGGTACGATCTACAAATGCCATCGCCCTAAACCTCTGTTATCCCAAATTTAGAAGCCATTAAGTCCCACCTGCAGGGGGCACATTGTTTGTCGCAATTAGATATCCCGCCGTTAGAACCACCCATAACAACGAAAGGGGCAAAAATACCTTCCAGCCAAGCCGCATAAGTTGATCATATCGATAACGCGGAAATGTCGCGCGCACCCAAAGGAAAATGAACAAGCAACCGGCTATTTTCAACGCAAACCAAATCGGGCCTGGAAGCCAATTAAACGGCGCGATATCTATCAACGGCAACCATCCTCCTAAGAAAAGGACAGCCGTCATACCGCTCATGAGGATCATATTTGCGTATTCGCCAAGAAAAAACATCGCGAAGGTCATTGAAGAGTATTCGACGTTATACCCTGAAACGAGTTCCGCTTCTGCTTCGGGTAAATCGAATGGCGCTCGGTTCGTTTCCGCCAAAGCCGAAATAATAAACACTATGAACATCGGAAACAGAATGCCAAAAAAATGCCAATTCCAAAAACCGTCACCCGCCTGTGATTCCACGACCTGCGTTAGGTTCAATGAACCTACGGCTAATAGGACTGTGACAATTACAAATCCGATAGAGACTTCATAAGAAACCATTTGGGCTGCAGAACGAAGAGCACCGTAAAATGCGTATTTTGAATTAGAGGCCCAACCCGCCATGATGATGCCGTATACACCAAGCGAAGAAATAGCAAAAAGGTATAATACACCAACGTTTATATCTGCGAGAACCCAACCGGAATCGAATGGTATGACTGCCCATGCAATCAAGCTCAAGATAAACGTTATCATCGGCGCCAAAACGAAAATTATTCGATTTGAACCTGAAGGTACAATCGTCTCTTTAAGAAATAGTTTTGCGCCATCAGCGAGGGGTTGAAGCAGTCCAAAGGGGCCAACGACGTTTGGGCCTTTACGATACTGCATCCAGCCGATGACTTTACGTTCAGCCAGTGTCAGATAGGCGACACTCAACAGGATGGGTGTCACGATTAGCACAATAAGAATAACAATCCAGACCGCAGGCCAGATATAGAGATCCCAGAGTTCAGCCATCAGTGCCAGTCGCCTCCGTAGTGCCAATAATTTCATCGACACATTTCGCCATGGTTTCTGACGCCCGACTAATTGGATCCGTCATATAAAAATTTGAAATCGGGGAATTGAATGGCGCCGGATCAATCGCCCCAGAAACACCAAATTCACTCCAGGCAGCTGGCTCCACTGTGTCAATCGCAAGAAATGCATTATTGCTATCTTGTAACGAGTGTCTCAATTCATCCTGCGTGTCGTACGGCAGTACTGCGTCGAGTTCACCCGAAAGAGCCCTTAAGATTGCCCAATCTTCTTTGGCTTCGCCAGGAGGAAAAGCTGCACGTTTCGCAATTTGGATACGGCCTTCAGTATTTACGAATATACCATTTTGCTCTGTGTAGGCTGCACTTGGTAATATAACAGAAGCCTTGTGTGCACCAGCATCTCCATGATGGCCTTGGTAAATAACAAAGGCATTATCCAATTGACTAGTATCGATTTCGTCTGCACCCAAAAGATAAACGATCGAGATTTCACCAGATTTTGCACCAGCCAATATTTCATTTGTAGACTTACCACCTTCATCAGGCACGCAGCCCAACATCAAACCTCCGACCCGAGACGCCGCTGTATGGAGCACGTTGAAACCGTTCCAATCACTCAAAACCATACCGGTGTCATCTGCAATTTTCCGGGCCGCTGACAACACGGCAAATCCATCACTCCGGGTCAATGCGCCCATGCCAAGGATTAACATCGGACGTTTAGCCGTTTTTAAAATCTGGCAGAAGCCGTGCGAACCATCTGTCAGCTTCTGCAAGGTTTCACCGCCAGCACCCAGATAATCATATTTATAGGTCAAGTTTGTCTTAGGTCCGACCACTCCAATGTTAAATCCACCTTGCAGATAACGTTTACGTATTCGGGAATTTAACACAGGGGCTTCAAGACGAGGATTAGACCCGATGATCAAACATGCATCTGCGTCCTCAATACCAGAAATCGTTGTATTGAAGCGATAGGAAGCACTGACTGATGCATCTAAAGCGGCACCATCTTGCCGACAATCTATATTCGGTGAACCGATGCCTTCCATAACACCTTTTAACGCGAACATCGCCTCGACGTTCGCATGATCACCTATAATTGCAGCAACCTTGGATCCACCCGCTTCTTTTAGCTTTTCTGCTGTTAGTTTTAGCGCATCTTGCCAACTTGCCGGTGCTAATCTTCCTTCTGTGCCGCGAATATATGGCTGATCTAAGCGCTGCCTGCTTAGACCGTCACAAGCAAACCGGGTTTTATCCGATATCCATTCCTCATTCACATCCTCATGCAGGCGCGGAAGGACACGCAATACTTCGTTACTACGCGCATCGACCCTAATGCTGCTGCCAACCGCATCCATAACGTCGATGGTCTCGGTCTTAGTTAATTCCCAAGGCCGGGCTGCAAACGCATACGGCTTTGACGTTAAAGCCCCTACTGGACACAGATCAATCACATTACCCGACAATTCCGAAGCAACCGCGTGTTCTAAAGTCGTAATTTCCGCGTTTTCGCCGCGATTGATAAGCCCAATATCATCGACCCCGGCCACCTCCGTTGAGAAGCGGACGCATCGAGTGCAGTGAATACACCGGGTCATGATCGTATTGATCAATGGCCCCATATATTTGTCTTCTACGGCTCTTTTATTTTCTCTATATCGACTACCTGCATGGCCAAATCCCATAGCTTGATCTTGCAAGTCGCATTCGCCACCCTGATCGCAGATTGGACAATCCAAAGGATGGTTAATGAGTAAAAACTCCATGACCCCTGCACGGCCTTTTTTAGCCATCTCCGAATCAGTGAAGACTTCCATGCCATCGCCCGCTGGCAGAGCACAGCTAGCAGCCGGTTTTGGAGGCCCAGGTTTAACTTCGACCAGACACATACGACAATTACCTGCAATCGACAGTCGATCGTGATAACAAAATCGCGGTACTTCCTTCCCCGCGGCCTCGCATGCCTGAAGAACCGTTGACCCCGAGGGAACTTCGACCTCAATACCATCAACCTTTAGCTTTGGCATATTATGCTCCTACTCCGCAGCCTGTGCACCGATGCCTGCACCTTGCAGAAGGCGATCCTCGATTTCATCACGAAAATGGCGCAAAAGGCCTTGTACAGGCCAGGCCGCAGCGTCTCCAAAAGCACATATGGTATGGCCTTCAATCTGTTTTGTGACGTCCCAGAGCATATCAATTTCGTCAATATCGGCATCTCCACGTGCCATACGTTCTAAAACGCGCCACATCCATCCACTGCCCTCTCGGCAAGGCGTGCATTGGCCACAACTCTCATGTTTATAAAAGTATGCGATACGTGCGATTGCTTTTATAATATCGGTAGACTTATCCATTACGATAATCGCCGCCGTCCCAAGTGAGGATTGGGCTTCAGTCAAAGCATCAAAATCCATCAGCAAAGTGTCACAAACAGATTTTGGAACCAACGGCATTGAACTGCCGCCTGGAATAACCGCTTTTAAATTATTCCAACCGCCGCGAACTCCGCCAGCATGTGTCTCTATGAGCTCGCGAAGAGGTGTCGACATTGCATCTTCCACAACACACGGCTTCTCAACGTGACCTGAAATGCAAAACAGCTTGGTGCCGGTATTGTTCTCACGACCAAACCCAGAAAACCAACTCGCACCCCGTCGAAGGATCGTTGGAACCACTGCAATCGTTTCCACATTGTTGACTGTAGTAGGACAGCCCCACACGCCAGCTGCTGCCGGGAACGGCGGTTTTAGCCTCGGCTGACCTTTCTTGCCTTCCAGACTCTCCAATAAAGCCGTTTCTTCACCGCAAATATATGCACCTGCGCCACGGTGAACAAAAATGTCAAAATCATAGCCGGAACCGCAAGAATTCTTTCCAATCAAACCTGCATCATAAGCTTCATCGACAGCCTCTTGTAGTGCCAACGCTTCATTGAAGAATTCGCCGCGTATATAAATGTAAGCGGCACAAGCACCCATCGCAAAACCGGTAAGCAGGCAACCCTCAAGTAACTTATGAGGGTCATGACGCATTATCTCACGGTCTTTACATGTACCAGGCTCACTTTCGTCTGCATTAACAACGAGATATGCGGGACGGCCATCTGATTCTTTGGGCATGAAGGACCACTTAAGGCCAGCCGGAAAGCCAGCACCACCGCGGCCTCTAAGGCCAGAGCTCTTGACCTCTTCGATTATATCATCTCGACCCAGCTCTAGTAATTTTTTTGTATTATCCCAATCTCCCCGCTGGCGGGCACCGGACAGTCGAAAATTGTGAAGGCCATATAAATTTGTGAAGATGCGATCTTTGTCCTGCAGCATGTTCACTCCCCTCCAAAATCCATATTAACTAATGTTTGGGGGCCACCAAACGGCGCAGCATTTTGCCGTCCCTTTTGCGATCCTCTAGGAGGAGGGTCACCGTTCTTCAAAGCATCCAAAATCTCAATGATGATTTCGCCGTCGAGATCCTCATAATAATCATCATTTATCTGAACCATCGGCGCATTTGCGCAGGCGCCCAGACATTCAACTTCCATTAACGTAAACAGTCCATCTTCGGTCGTCTCGCCGTTGCGAATGCCGAGATGGGATTGGATCGCCTCATGGACTTCGGTCGAACCGCGCAACCAACAGGGTGTCGTCGTGCAGCATTGAAGGAGATACTTCCCGACCGGCTCCAAGTTAATCATCGTAAAAAAGGTCGCTACCTCCATCACTCGAATACGTGCCATATCAAGCATTTTCGCGATAGCATCAACAGCTGCACCGGTCACATAATGCCCTTCAGTATTCTGTCTCTGTGCCAAATCCAGTAACGCCAAAACAGCACTTTGTTGACGACCTTCGGGATACTTCGCCATCGCTTTTTCAGCTTGCTCGAGATACTCGGGCGTGAATTCGAACATTTCGCTCATTCTTACCTTGCCTTTATCGCTAACGGTCGATTTCACCAAACACTACGTCCATGGAGCCAAGAATGGCGACCGAATCTGCAAGCATGTGCCCCTTGCACATAAAGTCCATTGATGCGAGATGCGCAAAACCAGGAGCTCGGATTTTACAACGATATGGCTTATTAGTGCCGTCCGCCACGAGATAGACACCAAACTCACCTTTCGGCGCTTCGACTGCCGTATAAGTCTCACCCGCTGGCACATGAACACCTTCGGTGTATAGCTTGAAGTGGTGTATCAATGCTTCCATCGACTGTTTCATCTCTCCTCGACGGGGCGGCGAAACCTTGCCATCCTCCGAGAGAACAGGGCCATTCGGCATTTTCTCAATGCATTGCTTCATAATGCTCAAGCTTTGCCTCATTTCTTCAACTCGCACCAAGTACCGGTCGTAACAATCGCCATTCTTGCCAATTGGAATATCAAAGTCGATTTCATCATAAACGTCGTATGGCTGCGCCTTGCGCAAATCCCACGCTACACCGGACCCACGCAGCATCGGCCCTGTGAAGCCCCATGCCATTGCGTCCTCCGCCGACACAATACCGATATCTACACAACGTTGCTTGAAAATACGATTTTCAGTCAGTAACGTCTCCATATCGTCGATGAATTTTGGAAATTGATCGATCCATTCTAAGATATCATCTGTCATGTTTGGAGGAAGGTCCTGATGCACGCCGCCAACCCTGTAATAGGCCGCATGCAATCGGGCGCCGCAGACGCGCTCGTAAAACTCCATAAGTAATTCACGCTGCTCAAATGCCCACAACATCGGCGTCATAGCACCTACGTCCATTGCGAGCGCTGGCACATTCAGCAAATGATTCAAAATGCGCGTTATTTCATCAAACAGGACTCGAATGAATTGACCACGCCTGGGTGCCTCTATCCCCAATAAGTTTTCCGCTGCCAGAACAAATGCATGCTCTTGGCACATCGGCGAGACGTAATCTAAGCGATCAAAATACGGGATTGCTTGCATATAGGTTTTGTGTTCGATGAGCTTCTCAGTCCCCCTATGTAACAGCCCAATATGGGGGTCAATCCGCTCAACAACCTCACCATCCATTTCCATAACCATGCGCAATACGCCGTGAGCCGCCGGATGTTGAGGCCCAAAATTTATCGTCATCGTTTTGATTTCGGAGTCAGCTCCAGTCATCAGCCATTATTCTCCGCATTTGCCTTCTCATCCCCGGGAAGCTCTCGTGTCATGGCCTCCCAAGGACTAAGAAAATCAAAAGACCGAAAAGCTTGTGTTAGCTTAACCGGCTCATATACAACTCGCCGTTGCTCATCGTCATAACGCACTTCAACATACCCGGTGAGCGGGAAATCCTTGCGAAACGGATGCCCATCAAATCCGTAATCTGTTAAAAGGCGCCTAAGATCGGAATGTCCTGAGAAGAAAATTCCGTACATATCCCAGCATTCACGCTCAAACCAAGAAGCCGACGGATAAATAGACATGACTGATGCAACGGGCGTTTCCTCATCAACAGCCAATTTTATGCGAATTCGCTGGTTATGACGCAACGACAACAGGTTGTACACGACTTCGAATCTAGCTTCGCGATCTGGATAATCCACGCCGCAAATATCAACCAACATTTCAAAAAGGCAGTTGGTGTCTGTTCTTAAGAATTTTAAAACTTTGGTTACACCCTCTGGACGGATCTCGACATTTAATTCCCTGTTCGCGGTCCAATATCCTCGGACTTCGCTAGATAGCTGAGTCTCGACATAGCCGCCTAGTTCCTGCATCGATTGCGTTGCTTCATCCATATAACCAGCCTACCGAGCAATCGTTCCAGTTCGGCGGATCTTCTTCTGCAATTGCAGAATACCGTATATCAATGCTTCCGCAGTAGGCGGACAGCCAGGTACATATATATCCACCGGAACAATTCGATCACAGCCACGGACTACAGAATAAGAATAGTGGTAATACCCACCACCGTTGGCGCACGATCCCATCGAGATTACCCAACGGGGCTCAGCCATTTGATCGTATACCTTTCGAAGCGCAGGCGCCATTTTGTTTGTTAAAGTCCCAGCGACGATCATTACATCGGATTGCCGCGGACTCGCCCGAACAACAACACCAAATCGGTCAAGGTCATAACGTGGCATATAGGCATGGATCATTTCCACCGCACAGCACGCAAGGCCAAACGTCATTGGCCATAGGGAACCAGTGCGAGCCCAGTTCACGAGCTTGTCTGCTTGCGCGACAACAAACCCCTTATCTGCGAGTTCGTCAGAAACAGTCTTTAAGACCGCTGTCTGTGCAGCGCCAGGTGGCAACGCTTCCGTTGCCGGTGTACTCACTCCCATTCAAGCGCTCCCTTCCGCCATTCGTATATGAAACCAATCGTCAAGACGCCAAGGAAGACGATCATTGACCAAAAACCGAACATGCCAACATCGCCGAATGCAACTGCCCACGGAAACAGGAATGCCACTTCAAGGTCAAAAATAATGAAAAGGATTGCAACCAGATAAAACCTGACGTCAAAACGGCCGCGGGCATCCTCGAAAGGTTCAAACCCACATTCATACGGGGATAGCTTCTCAGGATCTGGCTTTTGCGAAGCAATTACCACACTGGCAATCAACATTGCGCAAGCGATACCAACAGCTATACCAATAAAAATTAATATTGGTAAATATTCGCGTAAAAGATCTTCCATTGCCCACCCATTTCTATTCGACCCACACGCCTGTGGGAGAAGAAACGTTTCTCCAGACGGCGCGATAATACGCTGCGTTTGCCGACACGCAATATATAGTTTGCCCAAATTAAGATTTAAACATTAAGGGCACCACTGCGGTATACTTATGTAATTGTAATAATCTGGGAAAAATAAGGATAAAAAAATTAAAGAAAGCTGTGTTATTGTGGCCCATTTTCTCAGTCAGGTGTTAAACGACAGCGCCTACCGCGTGAATCAGAAGACCCAGTCACGGGATCCCAAGGCCCGCCATATGACATAGCGCCATTTATATTTATTTCACGTGCGCCCATTTCCGGGTCGTCACTAAACGGTTCCCACCACCCCATACCAGTTGCAACAACACCGCGCGGCGTTTTGTCCGTCAGTTGGGCTCGTGCCCGACACATTGTGGACATACCAGCTGTTTGAATAGAAACCCACGAAGAATCACAAATGTTATTCTTGGCCGCCGTCTCTGGATGGATTTGGACTATTGGTTCGGGCGATATGCGACGCGCCCACTCTTGATCGCGGAACCTAGAATGGTGATAAGTTTTTTCGCGAAGCCCCGTGAGTAAAATCAACGGATATTGACTACGTTCCTCCGAACCCGCTGCATCTGCATTTGGCTGCACATAATTTGGCAAAGGATCTAAACCGAGCGCCTGTAATTTTTCTGAATAGAGTTCCACCTTTCCGCTAATAGTTGGGAAGCCAGTTTCCTCAAAATTTCCTAGTTTATATGGGAATTTTGAAAACCCTTTGGTTTCCAGTTCTTCAATAGTGATGCCACTTTTCCCGAGCAAATATTCGTTAAACGCCCGCTGATCCGACCAGGGCAGAAAATCTTTTACCAATGCATCGCGATCTGCCAATTTATTTCTAAGGGTAAGGGCAATATCCAAATCGCTCCGTGCTTCGCCACGAGGTGCAAGTACAGGGTGGGTATAACCAATGCAGGGGCCACTCCAGATTAGTTGAACCTCCTCTTCTTCCAAGGTGGTTGTTTTAGGGAGAACGATATCGGCAAATGCAGAGGTCGGATTGATGTTTTGAGTCGCAACGGCAATAAAATCGAGTGACTTTAGAGCCTCAATAGTTCGTGTCGCATCGGGATATGTAACAACAATATTAACACCACTGATGTACATTGCTCTTACGGGATATGGTTTTCCCGTCAAAACAGCTTCAATGACCGACGGATTATGACATGCTGTCTGCCAACCTTCCGGACCTGACCATAATGGAAATTGTTTAGCACCAATTGTCCGCTTTTCGACCTCAATCGGAAGGCGGAATTGTGGATCGTGTATCAAATCGAGATAGGTCCGAAAACCTTTGGGCTTTTTTGTCAGTCGATTACCACCAACGCGATCAAGATTTCCACTAATCGCAACTAAACAATCAAAGGCACGAAACGTTTGAACACCGCCGCTGAAGGCATCAATTCCATGTCCAGGTACAAAAACCGACGGACCCGCGCCATAGGCTTTCGCGGCCGCAACAATATCCGCAATTGGGACACCTGTTAGCTCAGCTGCTACTTCTGGTGGAAACTCGTCAATTCGCGCCTTGTAAAGATCGAAACCATGGCACCAACGTTCCACGAATGCTAAATCGTATTTGCTCCATTTTACGAGGAGATGCGCTATCGAAAGAGCAAGTGCTGCGTCTGTACCTGGCCTTGGTCGCAAAAAAACATCGGCTAGTTTACTCGCGGGCCCCTCTATTGGGTCGATGACCACAATTGTACCACCTCGCTTCTTAAGCGCCCTTAAGGACGTCCATTGTGTGGGGTCCGCCGCATATGGATTACGCCCGACGAGCATCGCGCATTGCGCATTATCGATATCTTCGCCATTCTTCATAGGGATGCCTGTTATTTTTTCGCTCAATGCTTGGCAACCACCGCAGAGATCTTGATTAATCATCCAATTTGGCGATCCAATCGACCGCATTAGTAAAGCCATAATGGCACCACGGCTGAAAGCTGCACCACTAACCGCACCCGCAATCGACATGGGACCGTATTGGGAACGTACAGCCGCCAGACGATCCGCCATTTCGTCGAGAGCAGCATCCCAAGAAATACGCTCCCACTTCCCACTCCCGCGCGCACCAACACGGCGCATTGGATAGAGCAAACGATTTTTGTTGTCCGTCCACTCACGAACCGCCCTGATACCCTTTACGCAAAATGCTCCCTTTGATCCCGGATGATCTGGATTTGGACCAATCTTCAAAATTTTTCCATCGCGCTTGCTAATTAGGGAACCGCAATAGGTATTGCACTCCCAGCACTGACTTGGATGAACGGAGTTAGTCATGATCAACCTAATTCTCCACACTTTTTAAACTTAGTTTAGATGATTTTCGCGCTATGGGAACCAATTGATATTCGAAAGCGACACAGTTCACTGAAGCCAACTCCAGAGTAAGGAACGCATTTCATGAATTTAACGAGGCTATCGGCATTGGAAATTGCCGCTGCAATCAAATCAGGTGAGACAACGAGTGAAGCAGTCACACGCGCCCTACTTGATCGTATTGAAGAACGTGAACCTGCCGTAGACGCGTGGGAATACCTTGATCCCGATGCTGCATTGTCATCTGCGAGAACCCTCGACGAAAACCCTTCGGATGGAATAATCCATGGCGTTCCCGTTGGCGTTAAAGATATCATTGATGTAAGGGGCATTCCGACAACCCATGGATCACCAATTCATGCGGAGAACCGTCCTTGTATTGACGCACCTTGTGTTTCACTCGTACGAGGCGCAGGTGGTCTCATACTTGGAAAGACGGTGACATCGGAGTTTGCAGCTCAGCGCCCTGGAAAAACTAAAAACCCTCATAACCCTTTGCATTCGCCGGCTGGCTCTTCCAGCGGCTCTGCCGCAGCCGTAACTGACTTTATGGTACCTGTCGCCTTTGGAACCCAGACCGGAGGCTCTATAGTGCGGCCAGGTGCATTCTGCGGATGCATTGGCTATAAGCCAACCTACGGCGATTATAACCCGCTAGGTGTGCATGATAATACGAGGAGTGTCGACACATTAGGCATGATGTCACGGACCATCGGAGATCAGGCGCTAATGAGAGCCGTCTTAACCCACATGCCATATCGTCCAATTCAAACAGCCAATATCGAAAACCTCCGAATTGGCGTCTGCCGCACCCCAAATTGGAACCTCGCCGACGATGCCACACAGGCTTGCCTCCTCCAAGCCGCAAGTGATTTGGATAAAAAAGGCGCTTATATCGGCGAATTCAGCCTGCCCGACGGCTTTGACGAGGCGATCGAAGGTTTTGATTTTGTGTCCGGGTACGAAATATCGCGAACCTTAGCCTATGAGTGGTTCAATTTCCCGGAACTTTTGAGCGAAAATATGTGCAAAAACCGTATACCTAATGGTTTAAAAGTCACACCGAGTGACTATCAACGCGGTTTAGCAAAATTGGCTGATTATAGATACCGTTTCAGTGAATTATTAAAAGATTGGGACGTCCTAATAACTCCGAGTGCCCCCGCTGAAGCGCCTGCCGACCTTACGACGATTGGAGAGCCGCCATTCAATAGAATTTGGACTGGCCTATATGGCCCCGCGATCAACTTGCCACTATACACCGGGCCAAACAATTTGCCCATTGGGCTCCAGGTAGTTGGGCATGCAGGACAAGACGACCGTTTTCTTGACGCGGCTGACGCCATATACAGAGCTCTTAAATGACCGCGTATCTCAGGGGCGTGAACTAAATTTTTTATAATAAACCTATTTCAAAGTAGACGGCAGAAGCGAGGAAGTACGCATCCTTAACTACCACATAGTAGCAACAAAAATCGGGAGAAACTGTGAATTAAGCCATCCGTAAGCTTATACCGATTAATTTAAAATACTTCGCCCCAACTCTACTTTGCGCCGCAAGCAAAAGAATATGTCAGGATGACGAGCAAACCCGATTCGGTTTCAATCTAAATCGGCAAAAGTTGTCGGTGTTTTTATGAGTACTTTCGTTCTAAAAAGTATCTACCGACATAGATTTTATCAAAGGCTGGCTACTAAAATTTTTATAGTAAAATTCAGGGCACACAAGTTATTTAAATAATCCAAAATAGCTCATTTTTAGCATTAATATAAATACTTAAGCCTATGTAATAAATGGTTTTACTATCCAATTCCCAGAGTGATTTAAACTGTGCCCTCTTTTGGTAATTGGTAACTCGCGTTCAGTTTATTTCCGACGGGATCACGAATATAAGATAGATATAATTTATACACTCCGCGATTATCCAATTTAGGCGGCGTTATGCTAATTCCTCCATTAGACATGCCAGCCGCATACCATTGGTCAACCATTGCCTTAGAGGAACAATTAAAACCGATAGTCCCACCATTAGCATTGGTGGCAGGCTCGCCATTTATGGGTAATTTAATTAAGAATTGACCGCCCTGGCCCAACCATCTGCATTTCTCGCCTTCTGTTTTACCAGAGGGCACACCAAGTACTCCAAACAATGCGTCATAAAATTTCTTAGATTCATCCAAATCATTCGCACCAACCATCACATGACGGAAAAAATACATTTTAATAATTCCTTTGCTAAAGCCTAACGAGGACAGGAACTCAAGTTTAGAAAGTTGCTCCGCCACGCACCACCGTTCGCTGCAAATGCCGCCGCTCCTCGTATTTGTTATAGGGTGCAGATTTATGCACCAGGGACGGATTGTCCCACACCACAAGATCACCAACCTGCCATTTGTGGGCATAAACGAAACGGTCCTGGGTCACGAAGTCTAGCAAGCGGAACAGCTCAGCCCGACCAGTTTCCTCGTCCATCCCTTCGATATGCGACGCATGATAACCTATGTAGATCGCCTTCCGTCCATTTTCGGGATGCGTACGAATTAGCGGGTGCGTGACAGGCGGCGCAAGGCGTTCTTCCTCTTCAGTCACCGGGCGCGAGCCAGAATTTCGCATAGACTGCGCCCAATGATGCACACAATTTAGCCCGCTAAGCCTCTCCTTTTCTTCACCGGTCAACGCTTCATAGGCATGGGTCAGGCTAGCAAACAGCGTTTCACCACCTTCTCTCGTCACCTCAATTCCATGCAGAAAGGTCGCCATGGATGGAAAAGGCATGTAGGATTTGTCCGTATGCCAAGAGGACGTGCCGTTATAGACCTTCTCCGGCTCGGTTGGCGGCAGAATATTGCCGTTTGCATCCAAATTCGTGACTGTGTGAAAATTTGGCCGCGCATAACCCGCATCCTGTTGGTTCACGTGCATCTCCAACTCGCCAAATGACTCAGAAAACGCAATTAATTCATCCGCCGTGAGTTCCTGACCCCGAAAAACAAGCACCTGATGCGTATAAAGGGCAATGAGTATATCACGCTTTAGATCCTCGTCAGCTGGAACACGGCAGTCCACACCGGCAATGTCAACGCCAAGTAAATTCGAAAGTGGGGCTGATCTTAAACGCATATTATTTCAATCGTTAAATGAGCAAAA
>CEUN01109187.1_pt1 | contig 137497 bp, 135 predicted proteins | sample 361501 | NCBI WGS metagenome assembly CEUN01 (sample SAMEA2622801, study PRJEB7988) | marine metagenome | biome: marine biome (ENVO:00000447); feature: marine epipelagic mixed layer (ENVO:xxxxxxxxx); material: "saline water (ENVO:00002010), including plankton (ENVO:xxxxxxxx)" | depth 120 m | reverse complement strand
AATAGCGGTCCAGCCAGCGAGAGCGGAAATTTCGCCATAAAGATTTTCGCCGTTCTCATCGTCGACTCCGATGACAGCAATCTGGTCAGCAGTTGCGTTCTTTCGATTTCGGAAGATGTGGCGCTTTGCCTTGATATAGCCATCCATATCGCCGTGCCGGTCGATATGATCGGGACTAATATTAAGGAAGACTGCGATATCAAATGTCGCCTGTTGTGTCAGGTCGAGTTGAAAAGAGGATAGTTCGAGCACCATGATTTCATCATCGGCTGGTCGCTCGAAACCCAGGGCAGGGGGTCCAAGATTTCCGCCAATCTGAGAGTTAAGACCGGCGGACTCAAGTATGTGGCCGACGAGCGCAGTCGTCGTGCTCTTGCCGTTTGTGCCGGTTATGCCAACAAATCGAGTTGTCGGGCAGGCCTCGACTAGAAGCTCTATATCACCAATGATTTGACGATTATTTGCTTGCGCTTTTTCGACAACGGCATGCGGATTGTGAGTCAACGGGATACCAGGGGCCAAAACCAGAGCGTCGACCTCAGAAAAGTCCAGCGCGTAGAGGTCCTGTGTTTGGATGCCGTCGAGATTTGCTTTTTCGCGTTGGTCGCTATTATCGTCCCACGCAAGGACGTTGGCGCCGCCTGCAGACAAGGCACGTGCAGCTGCAAGGCCTGAAGCCCCCAAGCCGAAAAGAGCGATTGTTTGGTCGCGACGGGTTTCTATCTCGATCACACGCTCCTCATCGCAGTTTAAGTGTGGAGAGGCCGATCAAGGCGAGGATCATTGCGATAATCCAAAACCGGATGACAATGGTCGGCTCCTTCCAGCCCTTTTTTTCAAAATGATGGTGAAGCGGCGCCATGCGGAATACGCGGCGGCCAGTCATTTTAAAGGAAGCGACCTGGACAATGACTGAAACAGTTTCCAGAACAAACAGGCCACCAATTATGGCAAGCACAAGCTCATGCTTGCTAATGACACTTACTGTGCCGATTGCGCCACCGACTGAGAGTGACCCGGTGTCACCCATAAAGACCATCGCAGGCGGTGCGTTGAACCAGAGAAAACCCAGGCTAGCGCCAACAAGTGCGCCGCAGAACACAGTAAGTTCGCCAGCGCCTGGAACGTTGTGTACCTGCAAATAGGCTGAAAACACCTGGTTGCCGACGATATAGGTGATCAACGCCAGGCAGCTGGCAACGATCATCGCCGGTACAATGGCCAGGCCATCAAGACCATCTGTCAGATTTACTGCATTGGAAGCTCCGACCATCACCAGAGCGGCAAACGGAATAAAGAACCAACCGAGGTCGATCAGGAGATTCTTGAAAAACGGTACCGCAAGACCGGTCGATAATGGATCCAGAGCGATCTCTGAAATCCACCAGGCGACAGCGGCCGCGATGGCGATCTCGGCAATGAGTTTGATTTTTCCTGGTAAACCGTCAGAGGAACGTTTGGAGAGCTTCAAATAGTCATCGGCAAATCCAATAATGCCGAAACCAAGCGTTACAATGAGAACCGCCCAGACATAGCGGTTTTGAAGATCTGCCCAAAGTAGTGTTGCAGTGCAAACCGCAATCAAGATGAGCAGTCCGCCCATTGTGGGCGTACCCTTTTTGGTCAGGGGGTGGGTTTCAGGTCCATCCTCACGAATTGGTTGGCCCTCGCCCTGTTGGCTCTTTAGCCAGCGGATCAATGGACCACCCAGAAGGAAACTTATAATCAGGGCCGTAAGAACAGCGCCGCCTGTTCTGAAGGTCAGATACCGGAAAAGATTGAAAAGACCGAAGTCTTCTGCCAGCGGAAAAAGAAAATTATACAACATGACTACGCGGCCCCATTGAGTGCTGGTCTGGATTTATTTGCAGGTTCGTTATTCAGGGCGCTCAGTTGATCGACGACGGTTTTCATGCCGCTCGCGAGCGACCCTTTAACCGTAATGACGTCCCCCGCGCGAACTTTGTTGCTGACCACCGGTCCAAGGTCTTCGGCGGATTCTCTATAACCACCTTTTAGTTCAGCTGGCAGAGCATCAAACATGGCGGCCATGTGTTCGCCACAGGCGTATACCTTGTCTATCCCGTGCTCAGCGATGACGTCTGCCAATGCGAGATGATACTCAGCCGATCTGGTCCCAAGTTCACGCATGTCTCCGAGAACCGCGATACGTTTTGCACAAGGCCCAGGCCGGGTTGCGGCGAGCGTGTCCATGGCTGCACGCATGGAGGCCGGATTAGCATTGTAACTTTCATCGATTATGGTGAAGGTGCTATCGCTCAGCTCAATGATGCGCCGTTCTCCGCGGCCAGCGATTGGTGATAGTTCGCTTAGCGTCTTGGCTGCGGCTGCAATGTCGGCATCAACTGCACTAATTGCGGCCAAAACAGCGAGGCTGTTCTGAACAAGATGTCGGCCCGGCAGACCAAGGCGGTATCCAAATCTGCGGCCGCAGATCACAGCTTCCACATTATTGCCGGAGCAATCAGCAACACAGGTGATAAGGCGTGCATCCGCTTCAGAGTTTTCACCGAATGAAAGTGTTCGATCAACATTCGGTTTCTTTGCGCTTTTAGCGAGTCTAACGAAAAGCCGATTGTCGCGATTTAGAATTGCTGTTCCACCGTTCATGCCGGCGAAAATCTCGGCTTTGGCGTCGGCAATACCCTCAATGGAGTCGAAAAATTCGATATGAGCCGGTTCAACCGTTGTAATGATTGCTACGTGTGGTCGAACCATTTCTGAAAGGGGTGTGATCTCGCCGGCATGGTTCATACCGATTTCAAAAACCCCGTAATCCGCATCTTCCGGCATACGCGCGAGGGATAAGGGTACACCCCAATGGTTATTATAGCTGTGTGCGCTCGCGCTTGTTTTTCCTTGTAAAGTCAATGCATTACGGATTGCATCTTTGGTTCCGGTTTTCCCAACGCTGCCTGTAACCGCAATGATTTTGGCTGAGCTTCTGTTACGTGCCTCTGTACCCAGCGCATTGAGCGCATCCATAGTGTCTTGCACTTCAACGACAGGCGCGTCTTCAGGAAGTCCGGCGGGCCGGTTGCTGATGAGTGCTGCAGACGCACCGCTATTTAGGGCTTGGACAACATGATCATGTCCGTCTACGCGTGGACCCTTGAGCGCAATGAAAAGATCGCCCGCTTCAATGGTCCTGCTGTCAATGGAAACGCCTCTAGCGGACCAATCAATATCGCTACGCCCGCCGGTAGCGGCACAAACTGCATCGCGGGTCCACAATTCCTGGGTCACTGGCTTCGACCCTCCATGGCATCGGCCACTGCGCGCGCTACCTCTGCGTCTTCAAAAGGTAAAACCTGATCGCCGACGATCTGACCGGTTTCGTGGCCTTTCCCTGCGATGACGAGAACATCGTCTTTCGCCAGATTGGCTATAGCCTGCTTGATGGCCTCTGCACGGTCCCCGATTTCAATTGCATCCGGGCAATTTGCCAAAATCTCCTGTCGAATGGATGCAGGTTCTTCGCCACGTGGATTGTCGTCAGTTACGTAAACCTGATCGGCGAGGTCGCGTGCAACAGCACCCATTTGTGGGCGTTTGCCTTTATCACGGTCGCCACCGCATCCGAAAACGACCAATAACTCATTACTAGTATGGGGTCGCAAAGCCGCAAGGAGCGATGCCAGTGCATCGGGTGTATGGGCATAATCGACATAAATTGGTGCGCCGTTTTCGGCATGAGCAACCAATTCAAGCCGCCCAGGTGGGCTTTGAAGTTCGGGTAAGAGCGCAATAACCGCGTCAATGTCGTCGCCACAGGCAATTGCAAGGCCAAGTGCGCAAAGTGCGTTACGCGCTTGAAATATGCCGGGCAAATTCAGTTCGACTTCATAGGCCTTGTTTAGAACATTTAGGCTCAAACGCTGACCGTGCGGTGTAGCCTCAATCTGTTCTATGCGAATTTCATCGGCGGTACGGCCATAGCCAATTACCTGGAGGCCACGCGCGTGCGCTATTGAAGAGAATAAAGGAAACTCGTCTGAGTCCGCGTTTAGGACCGCTGTTGCATCGTCCGGCAACACGCTGTCAAACAGCCGCAACTTCGCAGCCCGATACACATCCATGCTGCCATGATGATCGAGATGATCGCGTGAGAGGTTGGTGAAAGCGCCTGCGGTGAGTTGAACACCGTCCAGCCGGAATTGCTCCAGACCGTGGCTCGACGCCTCGAGAACAACATGATCTACGCCGTCTTCGGCCATGGCCCTAAGTTCTCGGTGCAAGGTGACAGGATCAGCCGTCGTCAATCCAGCACCGGCGGCACTGTCGGTGGAAACTGTTGTGATTCCGAGCGTGCCGACCGCGGCAGAACGGTGGCCGAGGCGTTTCCAGATATGATGCGTAAACCAGGCGACAGATGTTTTCCCGTTTGTGCCTGTCACCGCCGCCGCGACACGAGGTTGTTTGTTGAAAAACCGTCCGGCGAACAAAGCGAGGCTGCGCCGCGGATTGTCGACGTCCAGCATCGGGATTTCATCCGCTTGAGGCGGCAATCCTGTACCAGACGGCGCAAGAATCGCCGCGGCCCCTCTAGTCAGCGCGTCGGCAATAAAATCCCTGCCATCAACTTGCGACCCTGGCAAAGCAGCAAAGAGATAGCCAGGTTTGACCGCACGCGAATCCGCCGTAAGTCCTGCAATATCGGGATCGCTGGCGATGGGGTGAGCTCTCATGTCAGCTCCTGCGAGTTCAGAAAGACGCAAGGCGACGTTTCCCCTTCTGCTTCGTGATAATGTCAATCGCCATCTCGCGTTCGATCGCCGGAGCGCTTTCATCAACGGTTTTAACGCCGAGAATGGGACCTATGCGGGAAATGACTTTCCCAACAACGGGGGCGGCTACCCAGCCCCCAGTTGCATATCCAAATGTCTTTTCTGTACCGGTCGGTTCATCGATCATCGCGAAGACGATGTAACGCGGTGCGTTCATCGGGAAGGCGCCAACGAAAGAAGACATAAGCGCCTTTTTCTTATATCGACGGCCAACTACTTTCTCCGCCGTACCGGTCTTGCCACCAACCAGAAACCCTTCTGCGGCCGCTTTGCTTCCGGTTCCCTTTGCGACCACCAGCCTGAGCAACCGTCTAATGCGGTCTGACGTTTTCGCCGAAATGACACGACGGCCTTTGTTCTTCGATCCAGATGGTTTCTTCAGGAAAGTCGGGGCGTGATAGATCCCGCCATTCACCATGGCGCCAACACCTGCTACCAGCTGCATTGGGCTGACCGACAAACCATGCCCGAATGAAATCGTCATGGCGTTTATTTCACGCCACCGGCCCGGAATAAGCGGAGCACCGATCTCGGAGATCTCGACGGGCGAGGGATGGAGGATGCCAATCTTTTGCAGGAAGGCGCGCTGCCGCGTAACGCCGACCTCCAAGGCCATTTTTACCGATCCAATGTTTGATGAATACATGAAGATTTCCGGGACGGAGAGCCAGCGACGCTTCGCATGGAAATCCCGAATTATGAAACGAGACACTTTGATTGGCTTGGTAGCGTCGTAACCGTCGCGGATCGTCACGATCCCGGAATCTAGCGCCATCGCGGTATTAAAGATCTTGAAAGTCGAACCCATCTCGTAGACGCCAAGAGTGGCACGATTGAAGCGTGTGTCCGATTGGATGTCGGCCGGCAGGTTAGGGTCAAAATCCGGCAGCGACACCATGCTGATGACTTCCCCATTCCTGACATCCATGACGATACCTGCGGCGCCAATTCCATGAAATTCGCGCACAGCGGTCGCAAGTTCCTGGCGCATGGCGTGTTGCACCCGGATGTCGATTGAAAGGTTAAGGGGGCTTTTGTCGCTTTGTAATTTCCGATCGAAATGTCTTTCGATACCCGCGAGACCGTGATTGTCGATGTCCGTGTGACCAAGAATATGCGAGACGAGTGCTGCCGACGGATAAACGCGGCGTTCTTCATCGCGAAAGTCGAGACCGGGGATTCCCAGCCTGTTGACCTCATATTTTTGCCGCGGTGTTAAATGGCGGCGGACCCAAATAAAACTGCGGTCTTGCGTGAGCTTGGCGTGTAACGCCCGGCGGTCCAACTCCGGCAAGACATTGGCCAGCTTATTGACAGCCTCCCGCGCGTCTAACATTACGCGCGGATTAGCATAGAGCGATGCCGTTTTGAGGCTCGTCGCCAACAGATTGCCATTTCGGTCGACAATGTTTGCACGCCCGGTCACGAAAGCGGGTTTGCTGACTGAGCGTGAATACTGGGGCTGGCTCTTTTCAACAAACATCGTTACGCCGACCAGTCGAGCGCTTACCACGAGGAATGCCGCTGAAAACAGCGCACCGGTGATCAACAGTCTGCTGCGTCCGGCTTCCACACGTGGTGGAACCGGCGGTTCACGCCGCCGTTTTTTGGGGAAGAAGGGTTGGCGGCCGATCATTGTTTACGCCGAGTTTTGGCGAACAGGGGGGGGACCTGATCGGCCGCCGGGGGATAACTTGTCGCGCCGCTCTCATGGACGGGACGAAACGGAATGTCATCAATTTCAATTGTCTGGTTGGCTTTGACAGGCTCGAGGTCGAGCAACCGTCGGCCCAAATCTTCCAAGCGTGCCGGTTGGTTGAGGTAGCTCCACTCAGCCTTCAAAACATGAACAGCTTCAAGGTTGTCTAATGTCTTTTGGTGGATGGTGGCAAGTTCGCCTTCCATCGATTTGACTTCATATTTCAGGACGAAGAGCCCAATACCGGCTGCGATGGCCAACAACATCCAGATCATCGTGGCGCGTTTGATCATGCTGTTCCTCCGGAATCGGTTCGTCCAAAATTCCAGGGTGCTGCGTCAGTTCTTTCTGCAGTGCGTAGCCTCGCGGAGCGCGCGCGGGGGTTTGCCACAGTTTCACTATCGTCGGGTCGTACGGCGCGACGATTTAACTCTATGAATGTTGGCGGGTTTTTATCCGTATCGTTTTGGGGTGTGTGACGAGACACGCTCGCACCAGAACCGGAGCGATCACGCATAAATGTCTTAACGATACGATCCTCCAAGGAATGGAAACTCACGACCGCCAGACGACCACCCGCGTTGAGAAGCGACTCTGCCGCGTTTAAGCCGCGCTGCAGTTCGCCAAGCTCATCGTTGATGTAAATGCGAAGCGCCTGAAACGTTCTTGTCGCCGGATCAATCGCTTTTCTTCCAGGTTTTGGAGTCGGATAGCAACCGCGAACAATATCAGCGAGTTCAATAGTTCCGGAAATAGGCGCTTTCGCACGTGCGGAAACAATTGCCTTCGCAATCCGGCGCGAATGTCGCTCCTCGCCATATCTAAAAATGATATCGGCAAGCTCACCTTGTTCCGTTTGGTTTACAATGTCGGCAACGGTTGGGCCTTCCATCGACATGCGCATGTCAAGCGGGCCGTCATTCTGGAATGAAAATCCGCGACCGGGTTCATCTATTTGAAAAGATGAGACTCCAAGATCGAGCAATATTCCGTCGACGCAGTCGATATTGTGGGAAGCAAGGAGGTTTTCGATTTCACCAAACTGACCATGAATCATCGACAATCGGCCATCGAATTCTTCGGCAAGAACAGCACCGCGATCACAGGCCTCTGGGTCGCGGTCGATACCCCAAACGCTACAATCAGCGGATTCAAGGAGTGCGCGGCTATAGCCACCTCCGCCAAAAGTGCCGTCTACATAAATTGCTTGTGCGCGTGGGTTTATAGCGGCGATCACCGCTTGCAGGAGGACGGGGCGGTGTGAACCACCCATCAGGTGCCATCTCCCGTCTCGCGCAATCGCGCTCGGAGTGCTGCAACAGAGTCTTGCTGATGTTGTTCGAATGTATCCGGCGCCCAAATCTGGAAACGGGTGCCTCGACCGACGAAGGCGGCGCGATCCGTAATGTTTGCGGATTCCGCCAGTGCCGTTGGCAGCATAATTCTTCCTTCGCCGTCAAAAGGCATTTCATGTGCCATCGCCATGATCGTGTCGATCATGTTGTCGCTTCCGAGGAGTGCCTGTTCAAACTCACCATCCGACATGGTTTTGTCGAGGCGCCGCTGGTTGAGATCCTCGAGCATGGCGCGACCAAAGGCGTCGATGGCGGGGTCTTTAAGAGAGGGATAGGCAATGATGCCCTGATAGGCAGCATCCGATAGGGCGGCACGAAACGGCGCGGGGACCGATACTCGGCCCTTGCGGTCAACCTTGTTCACAAAGGTGGACAAGAAAGACGTCACCTTAAACCCCCGTTCCAAAACCTGTGGCGCCTCTACCCCTGAAGAGGCGTCCAAACCCAGTTCTTCCCATTGTTTCAAATATGGGAATTAATGGGTTATCATGGGATTTCATGGTATGTCAATGGGAACTGCTGCCAAATTGTGACTTATTTCTGCGAAAAATCGCGCTGTTTGAGCGAATTTGAACAAGCCTGGTTAGACAAATTGCGAAGTAAAAAACGCGATTAGAGGATTTTCTCTCTCCAATGAGGCGATTTCTCGATGGTTTTTGGGTATTTCCGTGAAGCCGGTCGTGAGGCGTAATGCAATGCCAGACGGTCTGTAAGCCGGGTTCTGTCCCCGCATGCGCGGTAGATGGCTATTCATCTGGGACGTTCGTTGCCGAACGCCTCACGCGACCCACCCGGGCAACGACACGGAAACATGCCTTTGGACCGAAATCCAAATGTTGCCCCTATTCGGTCTTGCTCCCGGTGTGGTTTGCCCTGCCACCACCGTTACCGGCGGCGCGGTGCGCTCTTACCGCACCCTTTCACCCTTACCCGCATCGCCCTAAGACGAACTGGCGGTTTGCTTTCTGTGGCACTTTCCCTGGGGTCGCCCCCGCCGGGCGTTACCCGGCACCGTGTCTCCGTGGAGCCCGGACTTTCCTCCCTTCGCGGGTTTCCCCGATGCGAAGAGCAGCCATCCGACCGTCTGGCAGACAAAATGTGACCTCCGAGCGTCAGCTGGTCAAGGAATCTTCGCGTAGCCTGCAATTAGGGACGCGGTTTCTTTGTCAGGCGTCCCATCGATCAAAGACGGCCTGAAATGCCGCTGAAATGCCGAAACAGTGCCGGATAAAGATGCGTTAGGGTCATATCCGATCAGCGTTAGGTTCTCGCGTACGATTTTCTCCGTGATGTCTGATTCACATTCCCCTGAGCTTTGCGTTGGCCAGAAACCAATATTTTTGATCGCCAGCTGTTGCCAAGGAAAAAGGACGCCGGGGTCTTGTTTCCGATCAGGGGCGATATCCGAATGTCCCAGGACGTTCTTGGCCGGGATGTTGTGACGGATCAGAATTTCCGATGACAGTTCGATGAGAGAAGCGATCTGCGCCTCGGAAAAATCCCGATAACCCCATTCATGGCCTGGGTTCTGGAGCTCTATACCGATGGATTGTCCGTTGATATCGGTTTCGCCGCGCCAATAACTGGCGCCCGCATGCCAGGCACGTTTTTCTTCATCCACCATTTTGTAAATCGTACCGTCTTCATCGATGAGATAATGTGCGCTGACTTCGGCCGCACTGTCGCACATTCTTTCCAATGATATTTCCAGGCTCTGCATACCGGTATAATGCAGGATAAGTTTGTCCACCTCGCTGCCGGGCGCGCGATCACCAAAATTGGGAGATGGATGATCTAACAGTTTCATTGGCTATCGTTTTGCTCTTTCGCTGGAGCCGTTTCCGGTGCAACAGATTTGGGGCCGCGGAGAACGATAACGGCTACGCCAGCAATAGTAGTAGCTGCACCCAGTGCGAGCTCCCAATTCAACGTTTCATCGAGAATTATAATCCCAAATACAATTCCGAGAATGGGGACCAGCAACGTAAAAGGGACGACCTGATTGGTTGGGTAACGCGGTAAAAGGCGATACCAAATTCCCTGACCTACAGCACTGGCCATCAGCCCCATATAAAGGATACCCATAAGTGTCGTTGTTTCCGCCCTCATAAACGCATCCCACTGACCGCTTTCAAATATCCAGGAAATCAAAAAAGCCATCGGTGTACTGAAGATACATATCCAGGCATTTACGGACATAAAGTTCACCGTGCCGAGACGCCTGATTTGAATGCTGGCTATTGAGAAACACAAGGCGGAGATGATCATCACCAAAAACATATCTAAATAGCCTTCGAGCTGGGGTATGCCGGATATTACGGTAAGGCCGATGAAGGCAATAATGACCCCGAGAATTCGGCGCCATCCAAAAGTCTCTTTGAAAACGAACCAGGCAAGCAATGCGGCGAAGGGAACTGATGCTTGCATCGCCAAGGCGCCCGTTCCCGCTTCAATAAATTGGAGGCCGACGAGGGCCAAACCAAAATGCAAAATGCATAAGGTGAACCCGATAGAAAGTAAGGGGATCACCATCCCCTTAGGGGATTTAACAAACCAAACCAATGCAAGCGATGCGACCGCTAAACGGAGCCCCAGTAAATAATAGGGAGGAATTTCAAGCGCACCGGTCCTCATGGCAATAAAATTACCGCCCCAGATCGTCATAACGACCAAGACCAAAATTAAATCGATTGGTTTCATCGATTAATGATAGCTGGCCGGTGGATCACGTCATGCCGCGTTGTTTTGCAATTTCGTCATAGGCAGCATTGATCGTCGCAATCTTTTCCGTTGCCACTTCAATAAAATCTTCGGGCATCCCCTGGGCGACAAGCGTGTCAGGGTGATGTTCCCTGACCAGATCACGCCAGGCCTTCTGAATTTCTTTGTCGCTCATGTCTCTGTTTACACCAAGGATCGTATAAGGGTCGTCCATCGCAGCCCCCATATGGGCGACACGCATTCTTTGGAATGTCGCCTCATCGAAGCCAAAAATGTCTGAGCATTTTTTTAAGAAATCGATTTCATCGGGGTGGGAAACACCGTCGGCAGTTGCAATATGGAATAACCCTCCCAAAAGTTCCTCTAGGACAGCTGGGTTTTCGCGAAACAGTCTCGCTATTTGTTTCGCATAAGGTTCAAAGCCACGTGAATCTTTTCGTGCCTGATCAAAAACGCGTCCGACATTTTTGATTTCGTCAGGTGGGATATGGAAGATTTGTTTAAAAGCGTCGACCTCGTCCCGCGTAACGGTGCCATCTGCTTTGGCCATTTTTGCTGAAAGAACAATCACGCCAATGGCAAAAGTCGTTTGCTTTGCCAGGCTAGGTTCATTCTCATCACCCGGTTCGCCTTTTAGACGGTCATAGGCGTGTCCTGCCAAGCCTCCGAGCAGGGCGCCGAGAGGGCCTCCCATCATCAGGCCTGCAGTACCGCCCAGTATTTTCCCCCAAATCGCCATTCTGTATGACTATCGCAATCCGAGTTTACCAACTCCGGGCAATCTAATCGCAAGGTCTCCGGGGTCAATCCCGAACGACAGGCCAAGAATATTAAACTCGATACCTTCGTCAGCAGACACCAATACGCCAAGAGCCCCTAATATTGAGAACTGAGCACCACCTCCACTTGGCGCTTTGCCGAAAAAGGAACCGCCTGGCAGATAATCTTTGCCGATTGCCGTTGGTGGTAAATCCACAGCCAGCTCAGGTACATTTCTGGTTACAAAGGCGGTGAATGTATTGCTGTTGGGGCCAGGCCATGTCGTATAGGTATCGGCGTAAGGGTATGCCTTTACGGCCGCCCTAATATTTTGAATTGCACTCGTCGCCTTTTCCCCACGTAAATCCGACAATAATTCAGGCTCGGCACCAAACCAGTACCGGTCCGGCTCGTCATTATGGATTTGAAGAGCGCTGCCACCACCAAACGCATACCAGCCCATAACCTCGTAGACCGTGTATTCTTTTGCATTTTTCGGCTTTATGAAAATCCATGTGTGGACTGCGAAGGCACCACGCCATGAAAAAGCACGGGCGGCGTAAACCTGTACAACTGCGTCCGGATGGGCACCAGGTTTTGGAGCGATCCCACTACTCTGACGTGTAGCTGTTCGCCAATCCCTAGTCACGCCCTCGCCTCCGATTGCCACGGCAACCGGGCCGGTTAGCAAAATCAATATTAGGCTTACACTTATTCGAACCCATTTCATATGAATCGACGTTATCATTGCTGTTGCTCAACAACAATAAACAACGGAATGATGTCGAAAATTTGACCGGCTAGAGCTCTAGTAAATCGTCGATGGCGTTATCGTCCATCGATGGTCTCTCGCCATTGGCCAATGCACTAACGACATCCATCAAACGTTGGAGGGTTTGAGACGCGTTCGCAGATTCATGGGTGACAAGTTCCCGATTACCACTTTTTACGGCTGTCTCTATTCGATCAAGATATTCGGGGATTTGACTGTTCAGCCGTTCGACGGTGGTCTCAAAGGGAATTTTGAATTCGGATGGGGCTATCGCGTAGGCTTTCATCGCCAGTGTGCTATATGCAAATTGGCCCTCCGCAAAGTATTCCTCATAGGTTTTTGGGGTCCACGCCCGCGCATCATCCAAACAATCAGGCCTTTCCGGAATCAGATTAAGGAGCAAGACCAATTCACTAAAGTGGTTCAAATAATCTGTCGCGAGGAAAGACTGTTCGTTGATGTTGGTGCCGGCTAGACGTGGGCGTAGTAGCGCTGCGGTCGAAAGACTAGCTGACGTTTTGTTTTGGGCAGTGTGCGCCGCACGAAACATTGTAACCACTGTCGTAATTGGAACGGGTTTGGCAATTTTTACGGGTAGTGGTGATTAAATAGTTAACTTCTAAAAAACTAAATTTTATACGAAACGGTTCCGGAAGGGCTTTCATTAAGGTATGGCATAGTTCCAATGTCTGATTTTGAAGCCCTTTCTCCAGCAATGTTACGCGCTGGTTGTCGCGACGGTTCTTTTGATGGGCCGACATCGGGCCATGCCCCAGGTTTCGTGCAAGCGAATATGGTGATTCTGCCATCGGATTATGCCGATGAGTTTCAGGCATTTTGCGAAAAGAATCCGCAGCCATGTCCTATACTTGAGGTGTTGTCGGTCGGCAATTTCCAATCAGAATACATCGCACCTCAGGCGGACGTACGAACCGATTTGCCGCGCTACCGGGTGTTTCGTGACGGCGTTGCGGTCGAAGATCCAACGGATGTTCGAGAAATCTGGCGAGACGACTTCGTCACGTTTCTACTGGGTTGTTCCTTCGTTGCTGAAGCAGCATTGTTGGAAGCGAAGCTGTTGTTACCGCACATTGCAGAGACAGGATTTGTACCGATGTACCGGACAACGGTGCCCTGTAATTCAGCAGGACGGTTTGAAGGAATGATGGTGGTATCGATGCGACCCTTTACGCCTGAAGAGGCAGAACGTGCTGCGGAAATAACAAAACACTATCCAATGGCGCACGGCGCGCCAATTCACATTGGTGACCCAGAGGCATTGGGTATATCCGATCTGTTGAAACCGGAGTTCGGGCAGCCGGTGACAATGGCTGAAGGGCAGGTGCCGGTTTTCTGGGCCTGCGGTGTCACCCCGCAGGAGGCCATTCTCAATGCCAAACCACCAATCGCAATTACCCATGCGCCGGGACATATGTTTGTTGCCGATATCACTTCTGAGTCGACGCGGATATAATAATTCAGAAACCACAGGGAGAAGTTGAATGCTTCCAATGCCTATAGGGGACTTACACGCGATCGCTGATGACCTTGCAAAAACCGGTGATCGGGTCCGCGTTCTTTGGCAACAACCGGATTCGTTGGCATTCGTTGCGCGTGGCAGGGAGTATCGAAGCGAGTTTCATATCGACCCTGCAGATGAAGTGATGTTTATGATCAAGGGTGAAATGAACCTTCATTACCGGATGCCCGATGGCACAGAGGAAATTTCCGTTCTCAAAGAGGGTTGTTGTATTTATACAGCGGCGGGCATTCCGCATTCGCCGCGGTTTCCACCTGATGCCTTTTTGCTGGTAATCGAACGCAAGCGGCGGGAGGGGGAAATAGACCGCTTCCAGTGGTTCTGCCCCGAATGTGATGATTTTCTCCACGAAGAACAGTTCGTGGTCAGTGATTATAAATCTGATCCAGTATCAGCGGCCTATCGAAATTTCTTCGAGTCAGAAGAACGACGTACCTGTAATTCGTGTGCCCATGTCATGCCCAATCCGTTTGAGGAATAGTAAAATGCCAAAACAAATCATCACATCTGCATCCACTCCCACCACCGGCTTTACAGACAAGTCTACGCCATCGCCTTTGGCGCAAGGAATACGTTGGGGGAATATGTTGTTTCTTTCGGGACAGGGCGCGCTTGATCCTGAAACGCGTGAGGTTGTTTCTGATGATATTCAGGAACAGACGCGACAAACGTTAAAGAACATAGAAGGTGTTCTGGAAGCTGCGGGGGCGACGTTCGCAAACGTCGTCAATATGAGGGTTTGTTTGCGTGACGAAACCGACTTTCAGAAATTCAACATCGCGTTTACCGAGTATATGCAAGGCGAGAAAGTTACGCGGACCTGTATCGGCGGAAGACCGCATCGAAAAGGAATCAATGTCGAGATCGATTGTATCGCGATGTTTGACTAGTCCGATTTACGAGAATGTGAGATGCGGCAGGCAAGTTTCGGCGATATCCATATCGATCGACTGATTGAAGTCGAGGGTCCGGGCTATGCGCCAAACATGTTCTTTCCCGATGCTACGATAGAGGGTTTCAAAGGCGAGATGGAATGGCTTTTGCCGCACTTTTGGGATGTTGCGGCGGAAACTTATCTTCGGGCCATACAAAGTTATGTCGTTCGGACGCCGCATCACACCGTGCTGGTTGATGCGTGCGTAGGCGCCAACAAAGAGAGGCCGTCTTCGCCTTCCTGGCATCACCTGAATTCCTCTTGGCTGGATCAGTTGAGAGCAGCCGGCGTTCAACCGGAAGAAGTCGACTACGTAATGTGCACGCATTTGCATGCCGATCATGTGGGGTGGAACACCAAACTTGAAAATGGCGAATGGGTGCCGACATTTCCCAATGCCAAGTACGTATTCCATAAAGGCGAATACGCGTACTGGGAGAAGGTTGGCTATGAAGCAGGCGGGCAGGGTTCGCAGGACGGTTGTTTCTTGGACTCCGTTCTTCCTGTCATGGCTGCCGGTCAGGTGGAGCTCGTCGATACGGACTTTGCCATTGATGATCAATTCACGCTTGATCCGACGTACGGGCATTCTCCCGGACATGTTTGTATCGATCTCAATGCCAACGGGCAGCATGTGATCATGTCGGGAGATGTTTTACATCACCCAATTCAAATAGCTTATCCCGAATGGAATAGCAGATTTTGTGTCGATGCTGATATGTCTCGCGCTAGTCGAACCAAATTTGTTCATAAACATGCCGACACAGATACGCTGCTATTGCCAGCGCATTTTGCCAGCCCCACCATGGGCCGGATTGAGAGTAATGGCGAAAGATGCAAGTACCAACTTGCAGACAGTTAGATGGTGTCGGATACACTTCTCGCGGACGTAAAAAAGGTACTTGGTGAACGCGTTTCGACATCCGAGGTGGTACGGATGCATCACGGGACGGATGAATCTCACCATGAGCCAGCGCCGCCTGATCTCGTCGTATTTCCTGAAACAAGTGACGAGGTGGCCGACATCGTACGCCTGTGTGCGTCCCATCGGACACCTGTAATTCCATTTGGTGCCGGAACCTCTCTTGAGGGCGGTGTCGGGGCAATAAATGGCGGTGTTTGCATAGATTTATCGGGCATGAATCGGATTGTTCAGATAAATGCCGATGATCTCGATGTGACAGTCGAAGCAGGCGTCACACGAAAACAACTCAACCAGCATCTTCGGGACACAGGTCTATTTTTTCCGATTGATCCCGGCGCGGATGCAACGCTCGGCGGGATGGCGTCAACGCGGGCGTCAGGTACCAATGCCGTTAGGTATGGGACGATGCGGGAGAATGTCTTAAATGTAACGGTCGTTCTGGCGGACGGAAAAATCATAAAGACTGGAAGCCGCGCCAAAAAGTCGGCAGCAGGCTACGATCTTACGCGCATATTAGTCGGTGCTGAGGGGACCTTGGGCGTGATTACGGAGCTCACAGTGCGGTTGTATGGTGTGCCCGAGGCGATATCGGCGGCGGTATGTGCGTTTCCCTCTGTTGATGCTGCGATTCAGTGTTGCATTGTGACGATGCAGTCCGGAATACCGGTTGCCCGAATGGAATTGTTGGATGCAGCTCAAATGAAAGCCTGTATTGAGTATTCTGATCTCTCTTATCAGGCTGCTCCCACATTATTTTTCGAATTCCATGGTTCGCAATCGGCCGTGCGCGAACACGCCACGACCGTACAGGAGATAGCGGCAGAATATGATGGCAGCGAATTCAAATGGGCGGAAAAAACGGAAGATCGCAATCAACTTTGGCAGGCACGTCATGACGCGCTTTATGCTGCTTTAGCGATGAAGCCGGGTGCGCGAGCCTGGTCGACAGATGTATGTGTGCCGATTTCGGGTTTGGCCGAATGCATCGCTGAAACCAGAAAGGATATCGAAGCGTCGTCGCTACTGGCGACAATGGTGGGGCATGTCGGTGAAGGAAACTTTCACGTTATCTTTATACTCGACCCGAACGATACGGCTGCATTTTCTGAGGCGCAGCACATTAACGACCGCATGGTATCGCGGGCTATTGCAATGGATGGAACCTGCACTGGAGAACATGGCGTGGGGATCGGCAAACGGCGATGTCTTGAGCAGGAGTTCGGCGGCGCACTCGACACGATGCGTTTGTTGAAACAGACTTTGGATCCTTTAAACATCATGAATCCAGGCAAGATTCTCATTTAGTACGATAAATTCGGCCCAAAAACAGTGCATTATCGTACGATATAACCGTTTCAATCCGAGGCGATCACGCTTGCGATCTACTGCGGAACTGATTAAGTCACAATAACCGGTTCTTTGAGTAATTTGACTATGCGTAAAATTTTAATCGGCATAGGTGTATTCGTAGTCCTCATAATTGGGGCTGCTATTGTGGTGCCAGGTTTCATCGACTGGAATCGGTACAAAGGCGAGATTCAATCTCAGGTGAAGCAGGTCACCGGACGCAACCTTGTCATTGCAGACGATATTAGTCTGACCATCCTTCCCGAACCGCGTCTATCAGTAAAGAACGTCCGGTTTGCAAACATTAAAGGCGGGTCATCCAGGGATATGGTGAAGCTCGCCGCACTCGATATTAGGGTTCGCGCGTTACCGCTTCTGCAAGGACAAATTGAAGTAGCATCCATTAATTTGATCAATCCAACCATCTTATTGGAGCGTCTGCCCGATAAACGTGTGAACTGGGATTTTTCACAGTCAAAGAAAGAAAATCGAAAAACTTCTGTTCACGGCGCTCCAAATCGGGTGGGCGGATCCACCCCAGATGTTCAACTCGACAATTTGCTTTTACAGAATGGCACAGTTGTCTGGCGGGATGGCGTTGCGGGGACTGAAGAACGCCTGACGAATGTTTCGTTACAACTCGGAGCGCGTTCTCTAAATGGTCCGTTTAACCTGAGAGGAGAAGCGCTGCATCGTGGCGTAAAAGCCGCAATTGAGACGGCAATCGGTGAACTCAGACCGACTACTGCTGCCCCGGTCTCCGTGATTATTACCTTGCCCAATGCCGGTGCTAAGGCGCAGATCAGCGGAAGTCTTGTCGCTGTTGGTGCGCCGCCGCGTTTTACGGGTAAGGTCAACTTGAGCGGTAAAGATCTCTTTAAAACTTTGAAAGCGTTTGTCGGTGACGCTTCAGCACTCGGAAATTTAAAACAGCCCTATTTGTTAAGGGCGAATGTGAAGGGAACAGAAAAGGCCGTATCTCTTTCAGCTATTGATATCGAGGCAGGTGGTACGAGGGGCGCTGGGAAATTCGATATCACGTTAGGAAAAAAGCCAAAATTATCGGGGAAACTTGCTGTTACGAGGGTGGATCTCGATTCTTTGCTCGCCGCAAAGTCAAAAGCGAATTCGGAATCAGCCGCAAAGGGTGTTGCTTCAGGAAGGCCGAAATCGAGAAATTCTCAATCGAAGCAAAAATCGAATAACAAAGGAAAGTCGCGTAAAGCGAAGCGTGACCAGTCCGGTTTTACGCTGCCTGATCTGGATGGTTCGTTTGATTTAACAGTCGATGCCATAACCTATCACAAGCGAAATATACGCGGCGTAGAGCTTTCAGCCCTTCTCGCGAAAAACACACTACAACTAACACGAGCCAGAATATTGCTTCCCGGTGGCGGCGAAACAAACTTGACTGGCGTGCTTGGCGCCTTTCAGGGCCGTCCCAGCTACCGAGCGAATCTGGATGTAAAATCCGATAATTTGCGTTCATTTCTTACGTGGTTGGGTATAGATGCTACGAGTGTGCCGCCTGATCGCCTTCGAAAATTTTCTATGTCGACCGCACTCCGCGGCGATGATCAATCGGTCCAGGTTTCAAGTGTCAAAGCGCGGCTTGACGCAACGCAGATTGATGGTGCGGTCACATTGGCGCTCCGAAAAAGGCTGGCATTTGGTGCAAGTGTAAGTATCGATAAATTTGATATCGATGCTTATCGAACTTCTGAGGTAGCACAAAAACGTGCCGGAAAGCAGACAACTCGGAAATCGACAAAGTCACAGAGGGTACGGAGAAAAGGCACCGCTAAAAATTCAGGCAATACGCGTCAGGAATTACCGAAGCCTCTGGCAGTGCTGACCGGTTTCGATGCAAATTTGAACATGCGTGTTGGACGTTTGACGGTTAACAAAACTCCCGTTCGCGATTTGCGGTTTGAAGGAACCCTGTCGGGCGGTTCGCTAAAAATTAAGAACGCCTTTGTCCGCGATGTCGGGGGGATGCGTGCCACCATCAAGGGAGAACTGGGAAACCTTGCCGGATTTCCAACGTTCAAGGGAACGATTTCAGCTGATGCAAGTGATATCGGTGGATCGCTGCGGTTACTTGGTGTAACGCCATCACCAGCTGCGAAGAAATTGGGCGCTCTGCGATTGCGAGGAAAAGCAGATGCGAGCGCTGATAAAGTAAAGTTGGATTTGTCGATGAATGCTGTCGGCGCAACGACATCACTCAAGGGAACAGTGTCAGGTGTGCAGCGTAATCCCGAGTTGAATTTGACCCTCAGCTCCCAGCACAAAAATTTTTCGCAGTTTCTACGCAAATTAGGCGGCGGTGCCGTAGCTCAAAACCTCGGGCCATTTCGAATGGATTTGCGGGCGAAGGGCGGCTTAAAGAAAATTGCTGCGGACCTTCGTTTGAAAGCTGCTGGCGGCAGTCTGTCCGCCAATGGCACCGCAAGTCAGATACTTGTGGCACCAGTGTTTGCTCTCAATGTCGCCGCCTCACACCCCTCGGTACGGCAGTTGGTTCGACATTTTGTGCCGGACTATCGACCTGCGGGCGGTTCAATCGGGCGATTTACGTTGAGTGCGGCACTGAGTGGCGGAAAGCAGAACTATGGTTTGAAAAACCTATTGGTAAATGCCGGTGATTTGAAACTTAAAGGCAATGGTAAACTCAATACCGGAAGTGCTCGGCCTAAGCTGACTGCAGAATTTACTGCCGGACAAATCAACCTTAATCCATTCCTGCCTCCGAAGGCCCGTAAGAGCGCCCAATCGTCGCGCAACCGATCGTCGCGGCGCGTGGCCCCCGGTTCGCGCAAAAACACCTCACGCGCCAAGCAACGATCCACGACCAAACCCTCTCCGTATTCGACAAAACGCATTGATACTGAGCCGCTTGGTCTCGTCGATGTCGATGTAGCTATCAACGCCAAAAACCTTCTGTTTCGTCAGTTTCGGGTTGATGATCCAGTGATTAAGGCGACCCTTACAAATAAATTGCTGGCGATTAAGGAAGTAGCCGGAAAAATGTTCGATGGTTCTTTTTTATTGAACGGGCAGTTCAACGGGCGTCAAACCCCCAAACTTAGCGGTCGCGTACGTGTCTCAAAGGCAAATGTCGGCAAGGCCCTGTTCCAAACCGGCACTTTTGATATTAAGGGCGGGATTACCGACATCGACGTAAATGTCAGTACTGCTGGTATCAGTCAGCTTGCGATGGTTCGTGCCTTAAAGGGCAGCGGAAAACTTTCCTCGCGCGATGGTTTTGTCACAGGTTTCGATCTAAAAGCAATTAGCGACCGTCTCAAGAATATTCACGGCGTTATCGACCTTTTGACGTTGTTTGGGTCCGCTATGTCGGGAGGCCAGTCCCGTTTTTCGGCGTTAGATGCGACATTTAAAATTGATAAGGGCAATGTCCGAACCAATGATGTTTTACTGAAGGCGGAGGCCGCAGAGGGGCGCGCCCAGGGATTTACCAATTTGCCGAATTGGCACATGGATTTTCGTAGTCAGTTCCGATTGACGGAGCATCCCAATGCGCCGGCTTTCAAAATGCGTGCCGTCGGTGAAGTTGATAATCCGAGACGATTTTTCGATTTCAAAGACCTGCAGTCATATTTGCTTCAGCGCGGAATAGGATCACTCATTCGTAAAGTCTTCCCAGGTTCCCGTTCGCCACAACCCGGCAGCCAGCCAGGAACTTCGCAACAGCAAAAACCACCATTGCAAAAACAGGAACAACCCAAGAAACCGCGACTGGAAGACATCATCCCGGGTGTCTTGGATCAACTTTTAAAAAGCCGATAAGGTGTTCTAGCTCATTGGTTCTTGCAAACTTCGCAAGACATAGACGCGAAGCGCGGACGAAAGGTTGCCCTCCCGCCCACGGTCAATTTCGGTAATAAGACTGTTGAGAGATCGTTTTTGCGCTGTTGCGAGATCTGACAGTGCCTGCCAAAAAGGCTCTTCGAGAGAAACGCTTGTTTGATGTCCGGAAACAACAACGGATCTTTTAACGGGAGCATTCAAGAAACCAACTCCTGAAATATATTGTAACGTATCGTAGCAGAATTTGTGATGTTGGTTCATCGCTGAGAATTGTCCTGTGACTGGGCAATTTGATCGCTGGTTTTAAAAGAAAGAGATAGGCCTGAATGTCTGGAAGAGTTGAAGCACGACTAAAGGAATTGGGAATTGAGTTGCCGGAGGCGCTGGAGCCGAAGGTCGCAAAAATCAAGGGTTCGAACATTGCAGGCCCCTTTTTGTATATTTCAGGGCAGGTTCCACAATGGAATGGTGATATGCCCTACATTGGCAAAGTCGGTCGCGAATTTAGTATAGAGCAAGGTTATGAGGCAGCTCGTCTATCGGCATTGAACGTAATCGCTCACGCCAAAAAAGCGCTGGACGGTGATCTTGATCGGGTCGTGAAGCTTGCCAAGCTCAAGGGATACGTCAACGTAACTTCTGATCTCGCCGAGGTGGCGGCTGTGGTCAATGGTGCCTCTGAGCTAATGGTGGATGTGTTTGGGCAGGAGGTCGGCGCGCACGCAAGAACCGTCGCTGGCGTTTCCTCGATGCCCTTCAACGTAGCTATCGAGGTGGAAGCAGACTTTCTTATTGAATAGCGCGTTCGCGGGCGAAAGCTGCAAGCGACTGCCACGGTGCAATATCCCAATATCTGATCGCCAAACCCGATGGCGAAGGCAACACGAAAATACGGGTTTTACCAATGGTCTCGGACTGCAGACCGTAGGGCATATTTTTTTTGCTAAAATGTGTTTTGAAAAATACTTGCGCCGACCGTTTTCCAACGAATGCAAGCGCCTTTGGTTTAAATTTGGAGATTTCATCCAAAACACGATGCGGGTCGTCTGCGTCCTTCGGTAATGACGCATCGCTTCCATAAACGTGTTTCGCCATATCGGTAAAGCCAATTCCAAGTGCGGGGAGTAAGGAATACTCCTCCGGCGCGAAAAGGCGGGGCGTAAGGCCGGTCTCGAAAAGAGCAGGCCAAAACTTGTTGCCTGGACCAGCGTAGTACGCCTGCTTTTTCGCAGAGACGGTTCCGGCGGCGCTACCACAAAAGACGACCAGGAGGCCTTTTTCCAATAAATCAGGCAGTATTGGCGGTGGCGAATCGGTCGTTTCATTCATGCGCCGAATATACGGCAATCAGGCCTCAAGAAAAAAGCGCGCCATGTGGCGCGCCATTCTGCGAAAAATATTAAATTACTAAGCGGCCCATTTGAGTTCCAATCGTCCCCAAATCTCCCTAAGTGCATGAACCAGCCTATCCATATCGTCATCGCTGTGGATGGGGGAAGGTGTCAGACGTAGCCGTTCTGTTCCCTTTGGTACAGTCGGGTAGTTTATCGGCTGAACATATATTCCGTATCGCTCAACAAGATCATCGGTAACCTGTTTGCACAGGATAGGGTCTCCAATCATGATCGGCACAATATGAGAAACTGAGGGCATTACCGGAAGACCAGCATCCGCTAGCATTCGCTTTAAAGTCGCTGCGCGCTCCTGATGAAGATCGCGTTTCTCTTGGCCATGATCTCGCACGTGTCGCACGCTTGCTGCAGCGGCTGCTGCTACAGCGGGTGGCAATGATGTCGTGAAAATAAACCCGCTGGCATTGGACCTGACAAAATCGACGAGCTTTTGAGAGGCAGCGATATATCCACCAATAACACCGAAGGCTTTTGCCAGAGTCCCCTGGATGACGTCTATTCTTCCCATCTGTCCATCGCGCTCAGCGACGCCGCCCCCACGCGGCCCATACATTCCAACGGCGTGAACTTCATCGATGTACGTCATTGCACCGTATTTATCGGCAAGATCGCAAATTTCGGAAATAGGCGAGATATCGCCATCCATCGAATAAACGGATTCAAAGACGATGATCTTTGGCCGTCCGGGTTCAATTTCTAACAGCAGGCGTTCCAGGTCCTCAACGTCGTTATGTTTAAAGATACGTTTTTCAGCGCCACTATGTCGTACACCCGCGATCATCGAGGCATGGTTAAATTCATCAGAAAGCAGGACGCAGCCAGGCATGTTTCCGGCAAGAGTGGCAAGTGCGGCATCATTGGCGACGTAGCCGGACGTAAACAGTAATGCGGCCTCTTTCCGGTGCAATTCGGCGATTTCGCGTTCGAGTACGACGTGTTGGTGCGTGGTTCCGGAAATATTGCGCGTTCCGCCTGACCCCGCTCCAACTTGGTCGACGGTATCTTTCATAGCAGCCAAAACATCAGGATGTTGGCCCATCCCTAGGTAGTCGTTACTGCACCAAACTGTAATTTCGTTGGTTTCGTCGCCAGTATGTCGGGTTGCATGGGGAAAGTCGCCTACGTGACGCTCCAGTTCTGCGAAAATGCGATACCGTCCTTCTGCCTTGAGCTTATCGATGGCGTTGCCGAAGAAACCTTCGTAATCCATACCATTTTTCCCAATACAGTCGCCCGACTGACCATATAGATAATACAAGGCCTCTACTCCCCCGAAAAGTTAAGATTCTGATCTCTCACATTGTTGTTATGGGAATGGTTAATGTTTCCTTTAAGCTAGGAAAAATAGGGGTTACGAGGCCTTTTTTAACCAATTTTCCGTGTCTTCCAGTGCTGCGGCAAATCGCCTCAACATCTCCTCAATTTCAGTTTGGTTAATGACCAAGGGAGGCGAAAAGGCGATCCGATCTCCCAGCGCGCGAACAATCAGACCGTGGTCGAGCGTCCGATCCAGCAAGTACGGACCTACTTTTAAGGCGGATGGAAAAGCCTCGCCGGTCTTTTTGTCCGAAACAAGTTCAATGACCCCCAGCAACCCCACACCGCCAGCTTCGCCGACCAACGGGTGATCGCGAAAGGCCCGAAGTCCGTTCTGCAGATGCGGGGACTTCCCACGAACGCACTGCACGAGGTTCATTTCCTCGTATATATCCAACGTTTCAAGCGCGACCGCAGCCGCTACAGGATGACCGGAATAGGTAAATCCGTGCCCTAGTGAGCCAATCTCGCTACTTTGTTCAGCAATCGGTTCGTATACGGCCTCATTCATGATGACAGCGGATATCGGTATATATCCGGACGACAGCGCCTTCGCGCAGGTAATAATATCCGGTTTGATATCGAAGGTTTCGCTTCCCCACATATTACCGGTTCGCCCGAAACCGCAAATAACTTCATCAGCGATCATCAAGACGTCGTGTTTTTTGAGAACGCGCTGAATTCTTTCGAAATACCCGGCTGGCGGAATTAGGACTCCGCCGGCCCCCATCACAGGTTCCGCGATAAACGCGGCGACCGTTTCAGGGCCTTCCTGTTCAATTAAGGTGTCAAGGTCCTGAGCACATCGCTCGGCATACTGATCTTCAGTTTCACCAGGTTTGGCGTCTCTGACGAAATGAGGGCATGTTGTATGCAAAAAACGGTCAATGGGTAAGTCGAAAGCCTGATGATTGACCGGAGTTCCTGTGGCGCTCCCAGCGGCGATTGTGACACCGTGATATCCCTTTTCACGGCTGATAATTTTCTTTTTCTCGGGTTTTCCCATCGCGTTGTTGCGATACCAAACGAACTTGAAGGCCGTGTCATTTGCTTCTGATCCAGAGTTTGCAAAAAACACCTTGGACATCGGCACTGGCGATAATGCGAGCAATCGTTCCGCTAACTTGATCTGCGGTGTATGACTCTTTTGATTGAAGCCATGATAAAAGGAAAGCTCACGAATTTGGCGCGCCGCAGCATCTGCCAGTCGTTCATTGCCGAATCCCAGCGCGGTGCACCACAGTCCCGACATTCCCTCAATATATTCCCGTCCTGAATCATCAGTAACGATCACTCCTCGACCGCTTGTTATAACGAGCGAGCCGTCTTTCTCGTTGGCCAGCGCATTGGTGTAGGGATGTAACAAAGCCGCTGAATCACGAGCAGTGAGCGAGTTTGGATTGGTAACCATCTTTACCGACAGTTAGCCGCCGGTAACGCTCATATGACGGGGAACCGAGGGATCTCTCCGTCGGCGGTCAATGATGAAGTCGTGGCCTTTCGGTTTACGGCCGATTGCGTCGTCGATGGTGTTCATCAGGGCGGTGCCATTATCCTTGGCCCTCACGGCAGTTCTAAGATCAGCCGTGTCCTCCTGACCTAAACACATATACAGAATTCCGGTACAGGTAAGACGAACTCTATTACAGCTTTCGCAGAAATTATGGGTCATCGGCGTTATGAAGCCGACCCGTCCGCCGGTTTCCTTGACCTCGACATATCTCGCCGGGCCGCCCGTGGAATAATCGATATCCCTGAGGGACCAGCTCTCATTCAATTTTGCACGGACCATGGAAAGAGGCATGTACTGACCGAGACGGGCCTCTTCGCCAATTTCTCCCATCGGCATGACCTCAATGAATGTGAGATCGAACCCTTCATCCCCGCACCATTGTACTAAATTGTTGAATTCATCGTCGTTGAAACCACGCAGCGCAACGGTGTTGATTTTAATCGCAATTCCGGCACGTTTTGCGGCGTTTAGGCCCGCTTTTACTTTTTCAAGACGGCCCCAACGTGTGATTTCTGTAAATTTGTCTTCTTCGAGCGTATCAAGAGATACGTTGATCCGGCGGATACCGATATCCGCCAGCTCATCAGAAAACCGCTCAAGTTGACTGCCATTGGTTGTCAGGGTGAGTTCGTCTAGAGCACCGGTGACAAGATGTCTCGACAACTGGCGGAATAGCCACATTACATCCCGGCGGACAAGCGGTTCGCCGCCCGTCATCCTGAGTTTGGTAACGCCACGTTCCACGAACGTCGAACAAATAACCTCTAGTTCCTCAAGGGACAGGACATCTTTTTTGGGAAGGAACGTCATATCTTCCGCCATGCAGTAAAGACAGCGGAAATCGCATCGGTCCGTGACCGATACGCGCAAGTAGGTCACCGCTCTTCCATGCGGATCTATTAGGGGTCCATCCATAAAATTTTCCTTCACCCTATCGGTAAAGAACACGATAGCGCTATATACCGCTGAATATAGCGCTCCTAAGCCAAAAGAAAAAGGGGTCTAAATACTGGCGCGCGATTCTTATGAGATGACGCCGATTTCGTCTTCGTCGATATCCCGGTTATTTGCTCTCGGTAGACTTACCGTAAAGCGTGACCCGCGATTAGGTGCGCTATCTACAGAAATCTCTCCGCCCATGAGCTGTGCAAGCTGTCGAGAGATTGTAAGTCCCAAGCCAGTTCCATCTGTTGGTGCACTTAATATGTCCGAGTCAACTTGGTGAAAAATTTCAAATATCTGGTGATGTTGATCGTCAGGGATACCGATCCCCGTGTCCCAAACCGTAAATGCCACGCAATCCGGGTTTTGCGCTTGAACATCGACACCAACCGATCCACCAGGATTTGTAAATTTGATCGCATTGTTCAGCAGATTAACCAGAATTTGCCGTGTTCTGCCGGGGTCAGCCAGGACTGCCCACTCGCTCGAGACTTCAACGGCGCTAAGATCAATTTCATGCTGCTCGCCGCGCACGGCAATTATTGATTTTGCCTGCGCAACGATCTCTGACAACCGGAACGCCCGTGGCGCAATACTGATTTTCGATGAGTCTATATTCACCGCATCAAGGATGTCGTTGATGATATTAAGCAGGTGGTAGGCCGCACCGTGAATGTCGCGAAAATAACTCAGATAACGCGCATTCAAAGAACCAAATGCCTGCTGAATAGACATTTCCGAAAATCCAATAATAGCGTTCAAGGGTGTCCGGAGTTCATGGCTCATCTTGCCCAGGAACTCCGTTTTTGCGCGGGCTGCAGAACGTGCTTCCTGAAGCGCGCGATCAAGCTCCAAATTTCTTTCGCGCAATTCTTTGAGACTCGCTTCCAGGACCTCTTGCGTTTTTCGGGCACGCAATTCTATTTCATATTGACGCGTAACATCCGTACCCGTTCCGCGATAACCTCTGAAACTTCCCGAACGCTCGTCAAACACCGGGACCCCTGTCATGGAGATCCTGTGCATTCTTTTCCGCTTGTCGGCCATCAAAAAGATTCGTCCACGGAACGGCATAAGAGCTGCGGCAAGGTCCGGTCTTGCCGCCCCGTTTTCGGGGCTTTCTTCAAACTCACCTATCGAAAAGAGATGACGGCCAATAAGTTGCTCTGGCGGTGTCTCCAGAACCTCAGCAATGCGGTTCGAAACATAGGTCAGGTTAAGATGATGATTGGTCTCCCAAACCCAGTCGGAGGCGGATCGAATAACGTCCTGGAATCGCGCTTCGGTTCGCGCGGATTGCATTACGGCCTCTGCCTCTAGGGTCACGTCGGTGTATATGCCGCCATATCCAACCGCGTCTCCGCTTTCGACAATGCGAAAATGTGTGGATCGAAAATGTCGCGTTGCACCATCGATGACGGCACTCTGACGAAGTTTGACGAGATCCTCACCTGCATTGAGGCGGTCGAAAATCTCACGCAGTTCAAAAGGAACCAAGGGACGCGATTGTTCTCTTCTTTCCTAGCTGCGAAATTCAGGAAAAGTTACTTGCGCTATTTCGTTGAACTCATCATTACGAAAAACAAAATACCCCTCACGACTGGCATGATAAATAGCTGGGAGTCGTTTTATCAGGGCAGCAGGAATAAAATTCCCGTCGAGGCGAGATGGGCTGTGGTTTTCGGAATCGACCGCAGAAATTTCCTCGGTGTTTTTTGAGGACTGCAAATCCTCTTCAGAACCCCGGCTATCAGCAATGCTGTATAGCGTATGTTTGTCTTCTGGCGAGACTGTTGCCTCCATTTTTTATCTTATATTTCGCCAGGGCGCCCCTTCGATTGCCCGTCCACGCGTACTACCTCTGGAAATGAGTGCGGCCAACTTTCTATGCCGCAACCCTCACCATTCGACCAACCCCAGTTACGAATTACATGATCGAATTGACTGTAGCTAAATACCTTACACCGCAGTTCATTGCTAGCATTTCTGTTGCTCACTGCCTAACGACAGTACATATATAATTCATGAAAGATTTTCTGATTTCGCCCAATCCCGATGACACCAAGCTCACCGAGCAGGTGCGTGGTGTTGATCATGATGGCAATACGGTCGATACGAGCGTAACCGTAGAACGTCCTCTTACTCTGTTTCTCAACGATCAGGAAATCGTCACAATGATGACGATTGGGGATTACCCAGACTGTCTGGCTATCGGATTTCTCCTTAACCAGAATATGTTGCAGCAGGACGATAACGTTACCTCAATCGATTACGACCCCGAAATTGATACTGTTGTCGTCCGGACCGAACGCGAAACCGATTACGAGCAAAAAATGAAGAAAAAGACCCGGACATCCGGGTGCGCCATCGGTACAGTGTTTGGCGATGTTATGGAAAAGTTTGAAGATATTGTCCTCGATCCGGACGCCGAGTTGAGAACATCTTGGTTGTATGAACTGACAAAGAAAATCAATGTCACGCCCAGCCTTTACCTCCATGCAGGCGCTATTCATGGCTGCGTTCTTTGTGCAGAAGACACTCCGTTGATTTATATGGAAGATGTAGGTCGGCATAATGCGGTCGATAAAATTGCCGGTTACATGTTTCTCAACGGCATCGGTCCTGAGCATAAATTATTTTACACAACCGGACGCCTCACGAGCGAAATGGTCATTAAAACCGTGCAGATGGAGATACCTATTCTGATTTCACGATCCGGGTTTACCGCATGGGGTGTCGCTTTGGCGCGTCAGGCAAACCTAACTCTTGTCGGTCGTGCACGCGGGAAACGTTTTTTAGCTCTTTCGGGGGAAAATCGCATCGTATTCGATGCCGACCCAACAAAAGTTGTCGAAGAACCACCTCATCTACAGCGTAAAGCGGCTTCTTAGGAACGCCTGGTATGAGTCGGTGATCGATGGATTTGATACTGTACTGGCGTGGCCCTGTTGGTCCCGGACAATTTCCAACTGACCCGGTTCAAATCGAGAAGATCAATCAGGCTGGAGTTTATCTAAGGATTAAACTGTATGAGGATGAGCGCAGTATAGCCTATATCGGCCAGTCACTTCATCTCGTAACAAGATTCGATCAGCACATTTCTGGACTATTGGCATTACAACACCCGCTTCGTGACGAAAGTGGGGAGGTAACGGGTGGTCCTGGAGCGGAAAGCCGCTTTCAAATCCTCAACGACGTCGCTCACGCCGGAAGTTTGGCGATCGCCGAAGCGCAAAGAACGCGATTTTATTTTGCAATGGCCCAGGACGGGTTTGATCAGGACTATCTAACCTTAATCGAGGCAATGCTTAAGTCCCGCGCAGAAAAAGTCATGTATGATCGTCCCGAGAACATTCAAAACATTAACCCCGGAGAGTTCGATCACGATATTTCCATTGTTAGTGACTTCGCTGAAATTGATGATCAGGGCGTAAATTTAATCGAGAGAACGATCGGCATGGAACCCATTCTAATTCCAGCGCGGCAGGAGTCCTTTGAAAATGCCGATTGAGAATGGCGTCTGTGGCCTGTTGTTGGCAGGTGGACAGTCACGCCGAATGGGTGGTGGTGACAAATGTTTGCGCGATCTTGCTGGTCAAACATTGTTATCGCGCGTAATTAGCTGTGCGAAACCACAGGTAGAAGGCCTGGTCCTAAATGCCAATGGCAACCCGGCAAGATTTGAGGATTATCAGCTGCCTGTAGTTGCAGATGTCTTTGAAGGGTTTGCCGGCCCTCTCGCGGGAATTTTGACCGGGCTCGAATGGACCTTGGCAAACAGGCCCGACTGCAAATGGATTGCAAGCTTTGCTTGCGATGCGCCTTTTGCTCCGAGCGATCTCGTGTCACGCCTGTTGGAAGCGGTAAAAGAAGAGAAAGGTGATTTGGGTGTCGCTGTTTCCGGTCAACGCGATCAGCCTGTTTTCGGCCTGTGGCCTGTCTCGCTGGCGGCAGACCTTCGAAAGGCTCTTGCTGATGAAGAAGTTCGTAAGGTCGATGTCTGGACTGCGCGTTATAAATTGGTTCGTGTGGAATGGAGTACCGAACCGGTAGATCCCTTTTTCAATGTTAATCGCAGCGAAGATCTTGACGCCGCAGAAGCGAATTTATCGAGGCTGTCTTGACTGGTGCTATAGCCTGGTAGTTTGATCGACCTATGACAAAAGCACGCGAAGAGACGCCGACACTCAGAATTTTACTTGGGGCTGCGATTGCGCTGGGCCCCGGCAAAGTTGCTTTGTTGGAAGCTGTTGATCGCACGGGATCCATATCCGGGGCTGCACGGGAAATGGGAATGTCCTACCGGCGTGCCTGGAAACTGATTGAGGCCATGAACAGCGATTTCAAATCGCCTTTGGTTGCTACGAATGCCGGTGGTTCAGGCGGCGGCGGCGCGCAGGTAACGGCCTCAGGGTTTGAGGCTCTTCAAAGATACCGCTCTATGGAGCAAAAGGCGGGCAAGGCGGTACAGCGGGAAATATCTGATTTCGCAGATTTGCTTAAACCGACGCATAAAAGCTAGGGAGTTTTACTCTGCGGCGGCGACGGTTGCCGTTGTGGTGGTTTCAACCCGCGCCGCACAGAACTTGAATTCAGGAATTTTGCCAAATGGGTCGAGCTGCGGATTGGTCAGGAAATTGGCCGGCGCTTCCGCATAACAGAACGGAATAAAGATTACCCCTTGAGGAACGGCTCGGTCTGCACGAGCCTTCAGTTCCAACATGCCGCGTCGGGTGGCCACCCTTACCATGTCACCTGGCCGAACTCCGAGATCGCGAATGTCCCGGAAATTTAGGCAAGCAATTGCTTCTGGCTCCAACTTGTCCAGTACTGAAGCACGACGCGTGATCGACCCTGTGTGCCAGTGTTCAAGCTGGCGGCCCGTGGTCAGTATCATTGGATAATCATCATCTGGGAGTTCAGCAGGCGGCACGATGTCTGCAGCCACCATTTTCCCGTTGCCAGATTCCGTAGGAAATTTGTCGCCAAAAACAATCTCGTTTCCAGGCTCATCTAGGGAATCACATGGGTAGGTGACAGAGTTTTCCCGCTCAACCCTGTCCCAGGTGATGTTTTTCATTGATGGCATAATTTGCGACATCTCGGCAAAAACGTCGCTCGGGTGCGTATAACTCCAATCAAGGCCAAGGCCGCGCGCCATTTCCTGAATTATCCACCAATCCTGACGAGTTTCCCCGTTCAAAGGTAATGCTCGCCGGCCCATCTGAACCTGGCGATTGGTGTTTGTAACTGTGCCATCTTTTTCCGGCCAGGCAGAGGCGGGCAAAACAACATCGGCATGATATGCTGTCTCGGTAAGGAAGATATCCTGCACGACCAGCGTTTCGAGCTTGGAAAGTGCCTCCCGCGCGTGCTGCGCGTCAGGGTCGGACATGGCAGGGTTCTCACCCATTACATACATTCCGCGAATTTTTCCATTATGGACTTCATCCATAATCTCAACGACGGTTAGTCCGCGGTTTGGATCGAGCTCTGTATCCCAGAAATCCTCAAACTGCTTTCGAACGTCTTCTTTCGTGACCAGTTGATAGTCGGGGAAGAACATCGGGACGAGACCCGCATCGGACGCGCCCTGAACATTGTTTTGTCCGCGAAGCGGGTGAAGACCTGTGCCTTTCCGGCCAACCTGTCCGGTCATAAGGGACAAATCGATTAAACAACGCGCATTGTCAGTGCCATGAATATGTTGCGAAACGCCCATTCCCCAGAAAATGATCGAAGCATTTGATTTGGCGTAGGTGCGAGCGACAGTGCGAAGCGTCTCCGCATCAATCCCACAGACCTCAGACATTTTTTCCGGCGGGAAATCGGCAAGATGTTTTTTGAGCTGCTCGAAACCCTCTGTATGTGCCTGGATGTATTGCTCGTCGTACAACCCTTCCTCGACGATCACGTGCATGATCGCATTGAGCATCGAAACATCGCCACCGGGTTTGAACTGGAGCATATGCGTCGCGTGGCGCTTTAATGCCTGTCCACGAGGGTCCATTACAATAAGGGTTTTGCCCTCTTTAACTGCCTGTTTGAAGAAAGTTGCTGCGACGGGGTGATTTTCGGTCGGGTTGGCACCAATGACGATTATTACCTCGGCATCACGCACAGCAGTAAAGGGAGCAGTGACGGCTCCGGAACCGATACATTCCATCAAGGCGGCGACGGACGATGCATGGCAAAGTCGAGTACAGTGATCAACATTGTTGGTGCCAAAGCCGGTCCTAACAAGCTTTTGAAAAAGATATGCTTCTTCGTTGGACCCTTTTGCCGATCCAAATCCCGCGAGAGCGCCTCCACCATTTTGGTCCCGAATGGTCCGGAGACCTCCCGCTGCTCTTTCCAAAGCTTCTTCCCATGTGGCTTTGCGGAAATGCGTGTAAGGGTTGGCGGGATCAATATCTTCCTCAGGATTTTTTGGCGCATCGTCGCGTCTAATTAACGGCTCTGTCAGTCGATGGGGGTGATGAGCGTAATCAAATCCAAACCTTCCTTTGACGCACAAGCGATTTTCATTTGCTGGCCCCTCGCGTCCGGTGACGTACAAAAGCTTATCGTCTTTGAGGTGATAGGTAAGCTGGCAGCCCACACCGCAATAGGGGCAAACGGAGTCCACCGTGCGATCTGCCTGAATTCGGCCAGCCACCTCGTCTGACGTCACAGATTTCGGCAATAAAGCGCCGGTTGGGCAAGCCTGGACACATTCTCCACAGGCGACACAGGTGCTGTCTCCCATCGGATCATCTAGATCGAATACGATTTTCGCTTCGGAACCGCGTTGCGCCATACCGATTACGTCATTGACCTGTACTTCGCGGCAGGCCCGGACGCAGAGTGTGCAATTGATACAGGCATCGAGATTGACCGCCATTGCGGGATGGCTTGGATCCGCACTGGGTGTTTCTTTCGTGGGAAAGCGGCTGTCCTCTATACCTACTTTATCCGCCCAACGCCAAAATCTTGAATCGTCGTCGTGATGGCTGGTCCGGTCCGGTTGATCAGCAAGTAAGAGTTCAAACACCATCTTGCGGGCATTTTTGGCTCGGTTGCTTGCTGTGGAAACCGTCATCCCCTCGGTTGGTTTGCGGATGCAGGAAGCGGCCAGGACGCGCTCGCCTTCGATTTCCACCATGCAGGCACGGCAGTTTCCATCGGGGCGATATCCTGGTTCCGGCGCATAGCATAGATGCGGAATCTCAGTACCAACCCGCGCCGCGACCTGCCAGATGGATTCATCAGGGTCCGCGCTGACCGTTTGGCCGTCCAGTGTAAACTGTATTTTATCCGCCATAAAAACTGCCTAAGGCTCGAAGTTCGAACAACCTAGAGTCCCCGGCAAGAACGGTCAATTGAAGTGTTTTGGTCTAAAAATTACTCCAAACACCGTTCGCGCCTAGGCATCTGGGGTTGCTCGCGAAAACGTTATTGGTGAATTTACCCACCAATGCCATCTTTTTATTAACTAGAAACACAGGGTTATTCTGCATGTCGATCCGCCAAAATCGCGACTGGGAAATCAAGGAATTCGAAGTCACCTCTGAAAGTGTTTATCGCAGCCGTCGGTCACTTTTGAAGTCGATGGGCATGGGCGGCTTAATCGTCGGTACAGCACCTCTGTTGGCTGCCTGTGAAGACAATACGCCCATCGTCTACGAGAATGATCCAAGCGCACCGCTCTATCCTGTTAAGCGGAATACGCGTTACGTATTGGATCGGCCCACGACAGCTGAGAATTTGGCGACGACATATAACAACTTCTATGAGTTCGGGTCTCAGAAGAAGATATGGCGCGCCGCACAAGCATTGCCGCTTCGACCCTGGTTGGTTGAAATAGATGGGTTGGTCGAAAAACCCATTACCATTGCCATCGACGACCTATTAAAAAAGATGCCGTTGGAGGAACGGCTCTATCGTTTTCGATGCGTTGAAGCCTGGTCGATGGCCGTACCCTGGTCAGGGTTCGCACTTAAAGCGCTGGTGGATTTCGCCAAGCCGCTTGGTTCGGCGAAATATCTGCAGATGGAAACGTTTTTAAATCCGAAGAAAGCGCCTGGCCAGCGGCAGGGCTGGTATCCTTGGCCTTATCGTGAGGGGCTAACGATCGCTGAAGCAACCAACGAATTAGCCTTCATTGCGACGGGTCTTTATGGAAAACCGATACCGAAACAAAACGGTGCACCGCTCAGACTGGCTGTTCCTTGGAAATACGGCTTTAAGTCCGTCAAATCGATTGCCCGGTTTACCTTCACGGAGCACCGCCCCGTGACGTTTTGGGAAAAAGTGCAGGGACAGGAATATGGGTTTTGGGCGAACGTAAATCCGAAAGTGTCGCATCGGTGCTGGAGCCAGGCAACTGAGCGGGTTTTAGGAAAAAGAGGTCGCGTCGCAACCCAACTATTCAATGGATACGGCGATTACGTCGCCGATCTGTACAAGGGTATGGAAGGCGAACGCCTATACACGTAGAGCCTCGACAAAGGAGCAGAACATGACAAAATTTTTTAAATCCGCAGCGGCAGTATTTGCTTTCGTTCTTTTGTTGCCCTCAATGGCTGCAAATTCTGCAAGCTACTTCAATAAATCGAGCTGGACAGGCGTTGCGATCGACGGAACGGACCCCGTTGCCTATTTTACTGAGAGTAAGCCGGTCGAGGGATCGAAGAAGTTTTCCTATAAGTGGCAAGGAGCAACCTGGCGTTTTGCCAACGCGGATAACCTAAATAAGTTTAAAACCTCTCCAGAAAAATATGCGCCCCAATATGGTGGATTTTGTGCCTATGCGGTGAGTGAGGGGTATACGGCATCGATCGATCCAGAAGCGTGGTCGATTGAAAATGGCAAACTCTACCTGAATTACTCCAAATCAGTTCAACAGATCTGGTCTCAGGATATTCCAGGTCGCATTCGCAATGGCGATAAAAACTGGCCTGGCATCAAAACCAAGCTCCTTAAATAGCTGTATCATTAAAGCCGAAAAGATACGCCGGGTTGTCTACCAGAACTTGACGCTGTGTTTGGGGATTTCCGGCCCAATCCATGAACTGATCCAACAGGTCACCGTCGTTGGGAATGGGGACAGCTGAATTCGGGTGCGGCCAGTTTGTGCCCCAAACCAGCCTGTCGGGCCGGGTTTCGATGAGCGATTGGGCAAACGGCGTCATGTCTTCATATGGTGCCCCCGCTGACGAGAGGCGATACCAGCTGCAAATCTTTGCCCAGCAATGATCGGTTTCTCGAAGGAGGGCGAGCAACGCCTGAAATCCGGGACTCTCCATCCCATCCCTCGTACGCACGCGGCCAAGATGATCGAAGAGAATATTGGCGGATAAACTTCTCACCCTTGGCGCGAGATCAACGAGTTCCTCCACATCGGTCAGATGAATAAGAACAACCCATCCAATTTCTTTGATTAGTGGCGCAATGGTTTCAAGTTCGTCCAACCGGACAGCGCCTGGCGAAAAGCTAGACAGTCGAACACCACAAAAATTGTTATCAATCAGAAAGTTGAGATTCTTTTTCAGCGCCTCGCGTGACATTGCCGCAACGCCACGAACTCGGCCAGCTGATTTCAAAATAGCGTCAACGGTAACCGGGTCGATCCCACCATAGTCACGCGCTTGCACAAGAACTGCACGTTCGATTCCCAGAACGTCGAGCATTTCTTTGTATTGTTCATAACTCGTATCGGGCCCGTTACTTTTGGCCGGGTCGATTGGAAACCGCTCAAACGGCCCGTAGAGGTGAGCATGAGTATCGCAGCTTAGGGGCGGTGGCGTGGTCTGCGGCCGTTTCGGATGCCAGTCGGGACCGTTGATCAGTTCGGTCATCCTTTGCTCCGAAGCATTGCCCTATTTCACGTCGTCCGGAAAATATTTGAAAACGGAATTCAGACCGTTTGTCGCCGCTTGGCCGAGGCCGCAGATAGACGCATCAGCCATCGTCGTTGCCAAATCCTCTAAAAGTGGTTTGTCCCATTTTGGCTGTTCCAAAAGTTGAACAGCTTTCTCGCATCCGTTTCGGCACGGGGTGCATTGGCCACAGCTTTCATCTTCAAAAAACTTGAGCAGGTTCAGGGCGACATCTCCGGTGGAATCCTCTTCCGATAATATGATGACGGCCGCGGAGCCAATCAGACAGCCATATTGTTCGAGGGTACCAAAATCCAGTGGCTCACTATCCATGCTGGCTGGCAAGATTCCGCCCGATGCCCCTCCTGGCAAATAACCCTTGAAGCTATGGCCTTCCTCCATGCCGCCGCAATATTCCTCGATGAGTTCGCGAACCGTGATGCCGGCTTCCGCAATCTTTACGCCCGGTTCTTTAACGCGACCAGAAACCGAAAAGGTCCGGAGTCCCTTCGAGCCATTCCGTCCTTTGTCTGTAAACCAGCTCGCACCTTTTTGAACGATATCGCGTATCCAATAGAGTGTTTCAACATTGTGAATAAGTGTTGGACGCCCGAAGAGACCAACCTGCGCAGGAAACGGTGGTTTGTGTCGGGGAAGGCCGCGTTTGCCTTCAATAGACTCCAGCATTGCGGATTCCTCGCCGCAGATATAGGCGCCTGCGCCGCGCCGCAATTGAATACGTCCCGGTTCGGCAAGACCAGCGGCTTCACATTTCGGCAGCTCGCGTAGAAGAATTTCGCGAATTTCGGGGTACTCATCGCGGAGATATATGTAGATCTTTTCTGCTTCTACGGCCCACGCGCCGATGAGCATTCCCTCCAAAAAACGATGAGGGTCGCGTTCAAGAAACCAACGGTCCTTAAATGTTCCAGGCTCTCCCTCATCGGCGTTCACTGCCATAAAGCGGGGGCCAGCCTCAGCCCGCACAAATGTCCATTTACGTCCGGACGGAAACCCAGCGCCACCCAAGCCCCGTAGGCCAGACTCATTTAGTATGTCGACGAGTTCCTCAGGAGTGCGTTTGTCCTCAAGACACTCACGTAACAACGCGTAACCACCGTCATTTTCATACCGATCAAAATCGACATAATCAGGCAGCTCCGAATGCGTCCCATTTTCCGCGGCTTTCAGCGCCCTTCCGGCAGTCGCCGGGGCGATTTGAGCATGGCCAATAGCAACGGCAGGAGCCTTGTCACAAGCGCCCATACAGGGAGCCCGCAAAACGCGGACGTTTGATCCTGCCGTGTTCGCAAGCTCGGTGATCAGTTGTTCGGAGCCAAGCAATTCGCAGGTGACACTGTCACAAACCCGGATAGTCACCGGTGGCGGTTTTTGTGTTTCGTCAGTGACGACGTCGAAGTGGGCATAAAAGGTGGCAACTTCGTACACTTCGGACAACGCCATTTTCATTTCATCAGCGAGTGCGACCAGATGGTCAGCGGATAGACATCCGAACTTGTCCTGAACAAGATGCAAATGCTCAATAAGCATGTCGTTTGTCCGGGGTGAATCGCCTAGTAGAGCTTGGATATCATCCAGCGCATCAGCATCCAGTTGCCGACCTTTTGGATGAGATGCACCGCGTCCACCCCGGCCGGGGTGCGAATGTCTTCTCACGGATTTACTTTTGGCCATTTCTAAAAGTCTTACTTATCGCCATGTCGATATTGAATGCCGGATGGTATCGGCAGGTAATCACAGAGAGCTATACTATTTTTTTTGAAATCGCCACAAATCAGAATTATTAACTCCCATCGATATCGACCAGAATCAAAGAGATTACGTCGCTGTTAATTAACTGTTTACCCTGGTGTTCAAAATTGACAGTAATTCTGTTTCCGATCGCCGATTGGACCTGACCTAAACCCCAGTCGTCCCGGTTCGGATGACGGACGAGGGCGCCAGGGACAAACTCTTCGTTCATTTTGGTTTCCTTGAACGGGTTTAGGAAATGGACTTGGTCAGAGTATCTTATTAGTGACATCTTGCCACACGATTTTCGGCGGTTGGAACGGACACGGTGCAACGATTAGAGGGATAAACGGAGATGGTTGCCAATATTCCGCAACGCGTATCGGAGCTGCTGTGTTCCCGGCTGTGTCATGATCTGATCAGTCCAACTGCGGCGATCAGCAATGGATTGGAACTCCTCAGCGACGAGATTGGTGGGATCGATGAAAGTGTTATGTCGCTTCTGACCTTCAGCGCCGGCCAATCGCTGGCGACGTATCGGATCCCAATGAGCCGAACAGATCCTGCATCCGGGCATAGAAATCGCTTCGAATCTGAGCATCTCCCAACTCGGTCTGGGAAGTTCTCAATTCCTTGATCATAAATTCGTTGACTGTCCGCGTGATCGCCGCAATTTCGACACCGGCACCCTGTCCGGCGACAATGACCGCCTGTTGATGGATGGTTTTGCGTGAATACCCTTCGGTATTGACGTTCGAGACGTTCTGCGCGGTTACATCAAGTGCCCGCGAATTGACCTGCAATCCGCTAATGGCATTGAGAAGGGCGATATTGAGTGACATTGGTCCGCGCGATTACTAACGAAATGAATTTTTAGAGCTGACGGTCGACCGACAAAGACAATGAGGGCGAATTCCGGCCCTTTTGCAAATCGCCAAGCTTGCCGTCCCGCGTATATCCCTTTTCTTTGGCGCGGTTTTCCGATACCGCATCCACGATCGCCTTTAGCAGTCGATCATGCGAATCTCGTACGGCATTCAGAGCTCGGGCATTTTCTGCGAGGGCGGTGTCGAAACGTCCGGCGAGCTCAGAAAGTTCGGTGCGAAGTGCCGGTTCAACAGCTTCAAGCGCCTCAGGTTGGGCAGCCAGCGAGCGGACCGTTTCTTCATACAGAACGGTTAGATCCTTTTTCTCCGCCTGGAGATTTTCAATTTCGTCGACCTGCATGGCCCGTAACATATCGACCTCGCTATCCAGGACACCGATCAATCGGCTTGTAACCCGAATTAGCGCTTCAACCTGCTTGTTGATTTGCACACTCATTTTGAAGTCTCCTGTAAACTTAATAGTTCGCGGCTCACCGCGTCGGCGATGCCGATACCCCCGGTTTTGGACAAAATCTTTCCGTACTCCTGAAGCATCATCGGACGGAAGACATCTTCCCCGTAGCCGCCGCCAAATAGCCCGTCTGTTGGTACGCCTTCGAACATGCTTTCCAGCATTTGGCTGAGGAATACAGCTTCGAAATCCTCCGCTGCCTTACGAATTTCCTCTGCCGAACCATTGACCGGCAGGCGCGGTTTGGAAGTTGCTGCTGCGCTTTGGGCTGAAAGCGCCGTGACGAGAGATTCATTGATCATTAGAGGACCTGAATTTCCGCCTGGAGGGCACCAGACGCCTTAATCGTTTGCAGAATGCTGATCATATCGCGTGGGCCGACACCCAAAGTATTCAAACCATTGACGAGTTCTTGGAGGCTTACTCCGGTTGGCAACATCGCGAGGCTGCTTTTTTCTTCCGAGATGTCGATCCCCGTACGGTCTACATTTTGCGTTGTACCGGTGTTGGCAAATGCATTTGGCTGGGAAACCTGAGGGGTTTCTGTAACCTTGATGGTCAAATTTCCCTGCGCGATAGCGAGAGTGCTTATTCGGACATTTTCGCCAATGACGATGATGCCGTTTTGTTCGTCTACAACGACGCGCGCCAGTTGATCCGGTGCAACGCGGATCTGCTCGATATCTGTTAAAAGCGCGATAACGCCACCAGGATATTTTTTGGGAACCTTCAGCATAATTGTACCGGGGTCGGTGGTTTCCGCTGCAGGTCGTTTAAGGAAACGGTTGATTGCGGAAGCCACGCGCCGCGCTGTCGTTAAATCGGGATTGCGAAGCGACAAACGAGCTTTTGTTAAATTACGCATATCGAATTTAATTTCACGTTCGACAATTGCGCCGTTTGCGATCCGGCCACTGGTCGGAATGTTTTTGGTAACCGATGCCGCTTTGCCCGAAGCGGAGAATCCGCCGATTGCCGTTTGCCCCTGGGCCACCGCGTAAACTTCACCATCGGCACCAACCATCGGTGTTACCAGCAATGTCCCACCCAGAAGGCTGGATGCGTCGCCAAGAGCGGAAACAGAGACATCGATACGGGTGCCCTGCCGAGAAAAAGAGGGGAGGGTGGCGGTCACCATGACGGCAGCAACGTTTTTGGTTTTCAAGGTAACGTCACGCGTATTAACACCTAGACGTTCGAGCATCCCAACAAGACTTTGTTTTGTGAATGCTGAATTCGTAAGGTCATCGCCGCTGCCATTTAGTCCGACCACTAGCCCGTAGCCGACAAGCAAATTGTCGCGAATCCCTTCGAAATCGATTATGTCCTTAATCCGCGATGAAGCCGAAGCAGGTGCCTGAAAGGTTACGCTCATCAGCATTGCGGCAAGCAGGCTACTCAACGCAACCTGTGATAATTTGGCCCGCCGAAGGCCTAATTTTGTTCTCTTATATTTTAAAACTGCACTTAACATTATTGATCACGTCGTAATTATCCAGAATCCCCCATGCGAGAACTGTGCCAAGTTTCATCTTGGAGAAAGGTAAATAAATCAGTCATTTAGGTGATTAGCGACGCAAAGGAATTTGGATCAAGGGCAAAGATATCCCTTTGAACCGGCAAAGATTGCCGTTTTGTTGCACAGAATTTGATATTGCGTGGTTAAGGGGTTTTTAACCGCCGCACCCCCATTTTTCGCTATCTGGTACGATCAGCTGCTCGATATGAAAATAGGAAATACCGGCCCGATAAATGTGATTCCCGCACGGCAGCGTGACCGGGCGGCTCAAACCTCGAGCAGCTTTTCCAAGCAAATTTCCAACGATACTCCGGTAGTAGCGACCTCGCATGCCGGAGAGGTAGCATCGCTGACGTCATTGCTGAGCGTTCAAGAAGTCAATGATCCGTTGCATGAGCGCCAACGCGCCATCAAACATGGAGAAGATTTGCTGGAAGAGCTTGATGAGCTCCGTCATGGCTTATTAATAGGTGCCTACCCGGAAGACAAATTAAACCGGATTCTGGCCATGGTAAAAGCGCACCAGGGAAATTTAAGTGATCCAAATTTGCAGGAAATCCTGTCCGAGATAGAGCTGCGTGCGTCCGTCGAATTGGCCAAACTTGGGCGAATTGCATAAAAAAATACGTTATTACAATAGCTTACATTAAATTGGTTAAATTATTTATGGTACTTGAAGTCCGCGGTAACGGTTCATATACTCCGCGCCGAATTCTGAGCGTTTGGAGGTGATATGCCACCTAAACTATCCAAGAATTACAGGCCTTCTGATAAAGAGCCTTTTATGAACGCCAAGCAGCGTGAATATTTCCGGCAACGTTTATTGCGTTGGCGAGGTGAGCTTCTCCGTGAGACCAGCCAGACTCTCCAGAATCTTCAGGAAGATTCTTTGCAGGCACCCGATATAGCGGATAGGGCTTCGGCTGAAACCGACCGAGCTGTAGAGCTGCGAACGCGGGATCGCGAACGGAAATTGGTTCAGAAGATCGACGAGGCCCTAAACCGGATCGAAGAGGGCGAATACGGCTATTGCGAGGAAACAGGCGAACCCATAGGCCTGAGACGCCTTGAGGCCCGCCCGATCGCAACTCTCAGCCTCGAAGCTCAGGAGCGCCACGAGCGTATGGAACGCATCTATCGCGACGAATAGACCTAAGGGTTCTTGTCGCTACCAATATACGTGTTGAGCCTGGTTTTCTAGAACGGAAAGATTACATCCAGAACCTGGTTGCCATATCGCGGCTGTTGAACATCGGAAATATGACCCTTTCCGCCATAAGAAATGCGCGCTTCGGCGATTTTCTCATATGAAATTGTATTATCCGCGGCAATATCTTCGGGTCGTACCACGCCAGCGATCTGCAATTGTCGCACTTCAAAATTTACCCGAACTTCCTGACGTCCAAGAATAACAAAGTTTCCATTCGGTAGCTTTTGCGTCACGATTGCTGCGAGCTTCAGATCAATGGTTTCGTCACGATTGATCGAGCCCTCGCCCTCATTTTTCGAAGTGCTGTCTATATCGAGCAAATTGCCGGCATTGACGGTTTCCGGTAGGACGCGGCTCAAACTGGTTTCATATCCGAGGAGTGCATTGGCCGAGGCGTCCTCGTTATTTGTCCTGCTTCTGGACGTTTTGTTGTTGATCTTTGCACTGTCTGAAATCGAAATCGTTACGGTTAAGAGGTCGCCAATTTGTGAAGCCCGTTGATCTTTAAAAAAGGCACGTGCGCCGTGTCGCCACAAAGAGTTTGGCGCTCTCGGTCTTTTGGTCTTTAGCGGCAGAACTTGAGACATTTCGCGATTTTCTAAAATCGGCTCGAGGAACAAACACTCCACCTGCTGTACAGCAAACCGCCGCGGCAAACTAAGCTCTGTTTGGCAGGGCGCTTAGTCGCGAATGTCCTGCAGAAACCAATCGGTTGGAATTTCCATTCCTAGATTGCGCTCAAGGCAGGTCTTGTATACATGGCCTCCGACAGACGAGAACTGTAGGCCCTGATTACCTACATTCCGGTAAAAGGTTACCTGATCGGAATTAATCCGACCCAAGCTAGGGTCAGCAACAAGTGCTGCAAAATCCGGTTTGTCGCCGCCTTTGCCGCGGTCATTAAATTCAGGGTCATCCCCACCAAAGCCAGGATTTGGGTTTTTCTCTGGAATGCGTTTCATTTCCTCGGTGCTGCCGCCAATAAAGGCAGCCGGGCTCAAGCCGCGTTCCGCCTGAAATCGTTCGGTCTGTTTCATCTGCAAACCGGCTGTACCCTGCCGGATCACGACGTCGAACTTTTCAATTACGGCGTCGCTTATTTCCCGACGACCCAAATTGGTGACATGCATGCCTGGTTCTATCCAATCGGGATCATAGACCGGCACCATGGAATCTGTGCAGGTGGAAAGGATATCGCATGCGGCGACGGCTTCTTTTGGATTGTCGACGGCGATGACCTCAATTCCTAATTTCTGGGTCATTTCCTCGGCGTATTCTTCGCGATGTGCTGCTGTCGGGCTGTAAATTTTGCATTGCTGGATGTCGCGGACGCAAGCGAAAGCCTCGAGAAAGGTTCTGGCCATACCGCCCGAACCGAGCATGCCGACAATATGGGAGTCCTCGCGTGACAGATATTTAACGCCGATACCCGCACCGCCGCCAACGCGCATATGCTGTATGTGGCCGTCATTGATGAATGCCAGCGGTTCACCGTTATTGGTGTTAACGAGTAAGACCAGCCCACAATACGTTCCCGGTTCGCGACAATATTTTTCTTCCGTCCAGTTTCCACTCTCGTCTTCGGGCCAGTACATGACGTCCGACTTCATTCGAATCGCGAAGAAGCCATCATTTGCACCTTCCATGGTGCCCCAACGGAAATATCCATCTTCACGCTCTGCCGGCATATACATATCGATCCGTGGTCGATGTATGGCACCGCCAGCCGGGATCTTTTTGAATGCTTCTTCCTGAACGCGAATACAGTCCGCCATTTCCAGGACGTCGGCGACGATTTCATTATTTATGATCAGCATGAGTCACTCCCCGATTTTGCGGGAGGACGATAACAAACATGGGGGTTAGGCCCAAGGGCCGCCGGATCGGGAGTCGTCGCTATCCGCCACCGTAGCTGCGGATCAACGATCCCGCGACGAGATACCAGCCATCGACCAACACAAAGAAAATTAATTTGAACGGCAGCGAAATCATAATAGGCGGCAGCATCATCATACCCATGGACATTAGGACGGACGCGACCACCATATCGATGACAAGAAATGGTACAAATATTAGAAATCCAATTTCAAAGGCACGTCGCAACTCGCTGATCATAAAGGCCCGTATTAGCGACCTGAGTGGCGTTTTTTCAGCTGTTTCCGTCGGCGGTGCCTTGGAAATGTCCATAAACAGTTTCAAATCCTGTTCCCGGACGTGGCTCATCATAAAACCGTGGACCGGTTTCACACTGCGGCTGAACGCTTCCTCTTCATTGATTTCGTTTGCGAGTAAGGGAGCAATGCCGGCTTTGTATGACTGTTCAAGCGTCGGTGCCATGACGAACGCCGTTAGGAAGAGGGCAAGACTAATAAGAACGGCATTTGGCGGCGTTTGTTGAACGCCGAGGGCATTCCGCAAAAAGGACAGCACAACGACGATACGGGTGAAAGACGTCACCATTACGAGGATTGACGGCGCAAGCGACAGGACAGTGATCAGGGCAATGATTTGAACAATACGTCCGGTCGCGGATGGACCGTCGCCAAGGTCCAACGACATGCTTTGTGCCCATACCGGACCGGTTGCAAGCATGACACTAGCGGTCAATGCGTAGCCTAAGACTAGTGAGAGGCTGCGCACGGTCATTGTTGCGCTTCCTCCAAAAGGTTTGGAGGGTTCTGGCCAGCGTTAACTGGCGGCTCGATACCCGTTTCAATGACCAGCTCATTCGTCGGGCTCATAAGGATCAGATGTTCCATTGTGTCGCGACGGAGGAGCAACAGCCTTCGTTTGGAATCGATCGGTGCGATCTCAACAACTTCCAAACGTCGGGCTCCGGGTGCGGGTCGAACTGTTCCTCGCAAAACGCCATAGCGCCGAGCTGCCCAGGCTAAAAGGCCGATTAGGCCGAGAACAAATATTAGTGCCAGAAGAAACCGGAAATAGGTCGTGACTTCCATCCCGCCTCCTACTCTGCTTTGAAACCTAATAGGATTTCACCAACTCTCATCCGGCTATTTCTTTCGTGCCGACGTTGTTGTTCCCGCCGATCCGTATGCGGATGCAGCGCGTTGACGAGAGGTGACGGATTGTATGTCCTCAGCGATTTCCCGATGTTGTTTAGTCAACGTCTCTACGAGCCGATCAAGATCATCGGTAAGGGAGATCAATTTTGCCTTGAAAGCTTGGCGTTCGGACGGTGGTAATTCAACAATCGTCTCACAGAGCGCCTTAATTTTTGCGTCGAGATCCGATAGATCGAGTCCGTTTCCCTGAGCCGCATGGTCCCGAAAGGCATTGATCACGCCGGAGGCTTGCTCAAGCTCAGCATTTAATTCTGCAATGCCAGTCATTTCGTCTTTATCGCCCTAATATAGTGCCCAAAGACGGTCGCAAATCATGGTTAAAAAAGGCTGAAAGAATGGCTTCAGTTGTCGCTTTTGCTTTGTGCGCTTAGGAGATCCGCGGTCGACGTCGCCGCCGCTTGATTCTCGGCCTGAATTTTGTCGTATAGCTCGCGTCTAAGAACGGAAATCTCTGGTGGAAATTCGAATCCGAGTTTGATTGACCGCCCGCGAACCTCGACAACCGTTACTTCGATGTTGTCGTTGATTACGACGGATTCTCCAACCTTGCGTGTTAAATAAAGCATATTGGCCTCGCCACTAACTGTGCCGCTTGCGACGCTGTCTGCGCCCGACCCGACGCTCCTAGATAATGCAAAGTGTGTTTACAATTTATTTACAACGGGTCGTGATAATCGAAAATATCTAAAATTGAGCAAATCGATTTGACCAAATTGTGGCGATTTGTCGGCAGTACCGTGTAACCGGAATTTTCGTATTGTTTAGGCGTAGGGACACAATGGACCTCAGTAAATCACCGATATTTTCATTGATGCAGCGCCGTTTGGGCTGGCTCACACAAAGGCAATCTGTTCTGGCGCACAATATCGCCAATGCGGATACGCCCAATTATAAACCCAAAGATCTGAGCAAGCAGAGCTTCCAAAGAATGTTGGAGACGCCGAGGACGTCAATTTCGATGGCGCAAACCAGCGGTGCCCACATTGCGCCACGCGAGAATAAGTCGGCATATCGTCAGGAAGTTGTGAAGGATAACTATGAATCGGCATTGGCAGGAAATGCGGTTGTCCTTGAAGAGCAGCTAATGAAAGTTTCGGAAACGCAGGGTGCCCATACGTTGGCGACCAACCTGTACCGCAAGCATGTTCAAATGCTTAAGCAGGCGATAGGCCGCGATCGGTAATTTGGAGAACATCTCATGGATTTAGTGAAATCGATCAAGATTTCTGCGGCCGGCATGAAGGTGCAGGGAGCGCGATTGAAGATCATCGCGGAGAACATCGCGAATGCGGATTCCATGGCGAGCCAGAAAGGCGGAATCCCCTATCAGCGCAAGATCGTCAATTTTCATAACGTTCTTGATCGCGAACTTGGCACACACCTTGTGAAGATCCGTAATTACGATGTCGACAAGGCGGAATTCCGCAAACAATACGACCCTGGCCATCCGGCAGCGGATAAAGATGGCTATTTGAAAATGCCAAACGTCAACGCGCTTATCGAGATGATGGATATGCGTGAGGCGCAGCGATCCTACGAGGCAAACCTGCGAATTATTCAGGTTTCAAAATCAATGATCCAACGAACCATCGGTCTGCTCGGCCGGTAGTTGGAACGCACTAGCATAGGAGAGATCCATGGTGGCAAATATCGGCGCGGCGGCGTCAGCTTACGCCAAATCAGGAAAGGTTGGTGGCGTTTCGGGAATGGAGCCTCGCGCGGGCGATCCTACGAAGAACTTCTCCGATATGCTTGGCGACGCGATGAAAGGTGCTATTGAGACCGGTAAACACAGTGAAATGATGAGTGCGAAAGCGGTTGCCGGTCAGGCGGATCTCCGCGAGGTCGTCACCGCGGTCACGAATGCTGAGGTGACTTTGCAGACGGCGCTATCGATAAGGGATCGGGTGGTTCAGGCATATCAAGACATCATTAGCATGCCGATTTAAAGGTTGTCTCATTCAGGTTTTTTGGCGGGGAAGCATAAAACCAACATGAACGCTGTAGATATTATTGAAATTTCGCGGGACGGTTTGATTGTCATGCTCAAGATCGGCGCGCCGGTCATGCTGATTGCATTGATTGTCGGGCTGGGTATTTCTCTTTTCCAGGCATTGACGCAGATACAGGAAATGACGTTGGCGTTCGTGCCAAAAATCCTCGTTATTTTTGTTTCTTTGCTCGTTTTCCTGCCCTTTATGTTGACGTCTTTGACAACATTTACGAAGGGACTGTTCGATCGGATAGTCTCTCTGGGTTAGCTGCTGGTGTTACAAAACCTGGTCACCGCGCACGTATTTGCCCTGGCATTCGTCTTCGCCAGAATTGGCTCTGTTTTGATGTTGTTGCCAGGCTTTGGCGAGGTGTTTGTCAGCGCCCGTGTCCGTCTGGTGTTGGCACTGGCGGTCACAGTGGTGATCACGCCGATCGTGACACCATACATACCTGCGGTTCCTGATACCCCTATAGAGACACTTACAATGTTGGGTCGCGAGATCGTAATCGGTCTCTTTCTGGGCGGTCTCACTCGAATGATGGTCGCTGCACTTCATATCGCAGGAACCATCATGGGGTTTCAAAGCAGTCTTGCAAACGCGCAACAATTTGACCCCGTCAATGCCTCACAAGGTTCTCTGATCGGCACCTTCTTGAACATACTCGGCGTTTTTTTGATATTTGTAACCGACCTGCATCACATGATGTTGATGGCTGTCGCGGATTCCTATCAGGTTTTCCAGCCCGGCGCGCCTTTGCCGATCGGTGACTTTGCCAATACTGCGATCCGAACCCTGGCCGATAGTTTCCTGTTGGCGATGCAGATCGCTTCGCCGCTCATTGTTATGGGTATGTTGTTTTATCTTGGTCTCGGTTTGCTGGCACGACTCATGCCCCAGGTTCAGGTCTTCTTTATCGCCATTCCGATACAAATCTTCCTTGCCTTCATGGTTATGGCGGTATCGCTCTCCGCCGGCATGATGTGGTTCCTTGGTTCCTTCCAGGGGAAATTCCAGGGGCTTCTTTTAGGCGGCTGAGCGATGTCAGAAGAGTCACAAGATAAATCACAAAAAACCGAAGACCCAACGCAAAAGCGTCTGGATGATGCGCGTCAAAAGGGACAGGTCGCGACCTCGCGTGAGGTCAATCACTGGTTTATGATTCTGGCGAGTACGACAGTCATAGCCCTGTTGTTGCCAGGTATGATGACCGACCTCAGCCAGGCATTCCTGAAATTCGTTGAGCGACCCGAAGCAATACCAATCGGCCCGGGTGGTTTTAAAAACCTCCTGGCGGATACGATTTTGGAAGCGGTTTGGGCATTGGCGCCGGCGATGATTGTTTTGCTATTCGCTGCCCTCGGCGCGGGTTTGGTCCAAAACGGCTTTATTTTTGCCCCGGAGTCAATCAAACCCAAGCTTGAGAAAATTTCCCTCAAGAGCGGTGTAAAGCGTCTCTTCTCCGTAAAATCTTTTCTTGAGTTTGCAAAAGGTGTTTTCAAACTCGCCATCGTGACGTGCGTGGCTATCGCGGTTCTGTGGGATGAATTCACCGGACTTGAACAGATGCCGCTCATGGCGATACCGGCATCGATGGGCAAGATGCATGACCTGGTTATTCGTCTGATGATCGGTGTGTTGGCGATTATTTCGATCATCGCCGTGCTCGATTTTCTCGTACAACGAGTTCAGCACACCAAGCAGATGCGAATGTCGCGTCAGGATGTAAAAGACGAACTCAAGCAAACAGAAGGTGATCCGCAAATTCGGGCGCGTCTGCGTCAAATTCGTCGAGAGAGGGCGCAATCTCGAATGATGCAGGCGGTGCCCGAGGCATCCGTGGTGGTCACCAACCCTACTCATTTCGCCGTTGCGCTTAAGTATGAAATAGAGACCATGTCGGCACCCGTCGTATTGGCAAAAGGCGCAGACCATATCGCACAAAGAATTCGCGAAGTGGCTGAAGAAAATGACGTTCCGGTGATGCAAAACCCGCCACTCGCCCGGGCCTTGCATGCAACTGTGGAAATTGGCGATGAAATTCCGGCAGATCACTATAAGGCCGTTGCCGAAGTGATATCCTACGTTATGCGTCTGAAGGGCAAAATGCCGGGGCAGGGTAAGGCACGGGCGTAACCCGTGCTTGACGAATGCTTTGCCTAAAGCTTGAAGTGATGCCGTACTTCTTCAGGGAACAGGTCATCGATCGACAGCTTTTTGTGGAGCGTGCCCTGTTCGTAACCAAACTGTAGAAAGGCCTCCAGAGTCGTCCGGTTTGCCTCAATTCCGTATGGCCAATGTTCTTCACCGAACATTTTCCGATTGCTTTCCAACCCGTCGTAATAAGACCAGGCTATTGGAAACTGTGACACAGTGAAATTGGCTATCCTTTCAAAGCTGCGGGCCTTTGCTTCTTCGAAAGCCGTTATAAGGTTTTGCGCAACCCACGGGTTCTTGTCAAAAACATCTTGCCGTATCGCTACTGTATGCATGATCGGGAAGATACCGGTTTCGTTGAAATAATTTTCTTCTTCTTCCCGGTAATTGGGGTACAGCTGTGCGACACGCTCATCGCCGGCCAAAAATTCTTTTGGCGGGCGAGCTGAGAACGCACAATCCAAATCACCGTCGAACATCATCTGCATGAGCGAGCGATCTGTAACGATTGTCAGGTCAATGTCATCCGGCAAGTTGAGTTGGGACGCTTCCTGGCGGCCAGGGTCGTTGATGCCCGACTGGAACCAGGTGGCGCTGCTTAACGGGACGCCCGCGGTGTGCTCCATCCAGCCACGGGTATAGATGCCGGCGGTTTGACCCCATTCCGGTATACCGATGCGTTTTCCTTTTAAATCAGCGGCTGTTTTGATTGGCCCGTCACTGAGCATATAGATTGAGGAATGGCGGAATACGCGCGATGGAAAAACGGGAATGAGTACAAAAGGGGCGTTGCCGCGAGATACCCAAGAGGTACTCATGCCCATCGAAATTTCTGAGATTTCCCATTCCTGGCCAAATAGAAAGCGGTGAAATATTTCTTCGGGGCCATGATTGATGACGGTCAGATCGACTCCCTCAACCTTTACCCTTCCAGTCGCCATGTCCTGAACATGATCGTAATGATTCATCGCCATGGTCAGCTTTATGTCAGCCATTATATTCTCCGCAGAAATAGATAAAAACGATGCGCGTTTGTACCGGACGAATTTAAAAAACGCTAGGGGGCCTGCGCACTTTCGATTGCTTTCCAGACGCGCTGAGAGGTGGCGGGCATTTCAATGTCTTTGACGCCAAGCGGCGCCAAAGCATCCAGAATAGCGCTTATAACGGCCGGGGTTGCGCCCACTGTGCCACCTTCGCCGGCGCCTTTGACGCCGATAGGATTGGATTTACAAGGGACTTCATGAAACTCCATTTCAAAGGAGGGCAAGGTGTCGGCAAAGGGCATCGCATAGTCCATCAGTGAACCAGTCATCAGTTGCCCGGACTCCTTATCAAAAATAACATCTTCCGTAAGAGCTTGCCCAACGCCTTGGGCGATACCGCCATGGATTTGGCCATCGGCAAGCATCGGGTTAATGACGACGCCAATATCGTCAACGACAGTATATTTTACGAGATCGACGGTACCTGTCTCGGTATCAATTTCGACCTCACAGATATGGCACCCGTTTGGAAAGCTAGGCTGAATTGCAGCATAAGCGCCGGTGCCATCAAGCCCGACACCGAGTTCCTGAGGAATTCCCGCCGGCCGAAAGGAAGCTTTTGCAACCTCAATAATTGACATAGAGCGATCAGTGCCCACGATCGTGAAAACGCCTTCAGCGAATTCAATATCGCTCGGGTCAGCCTCCATCAGGTGGGCCGCGAATTTTTTCCCGTTTTCGATCACATCATCTGCCGCGTGACGCATCGCACTGCCACCGAGAACCATGCTCCTGGAAGCGACTGTGCCCCGTCCGGCGGCAACACTCGCGGTATCCCCCTGTTCGAGTTGGATGGACTCGAATGGAATACCGAGCCACTCCGATACCATCTGAGCATAGACGGTCGCATGACCCTGACCATGGCTGAAGGTGCCGGCAAAAATCGTGCATGAACCACTGGCATCGAAACGAATGTCAGCGCGCTCATTGAAATTGCCGCAATCGTCTACGTAATAAGAGATACCAATACCGCGTTTCCGTCCGTCCTCCTCACTGGATTCCCGGCGTTTGGCAAAGCCATTCCAGTCCGCAAGTGCGGTGCATTTATTGAGCAGGCCGGAAAAATCGCCGGAATCATAAATAAAGTTTGTGTGCGATGTGTGAGGTAACGCATCCGGTTGAAGCATGTTGCGGCGACGCAAATCCACTCGGTCGATGCCCATGACACGCGAGGCTTTGTCGATTAATTGCTCAAAGGCATAAATACCTTCGGGTCGGCCTGCGCCACGATAGGCGGATGTTGGCGTCGTGTTGGTGAAAACGTGTTTGCTTGCAATATCGATAATCGGAATTTCATAGATTGACGGCGCAATCCGAAGCGAGAACACTAAAGGAATATAGCCCGAACCGGGGATATAGGCGCCGGCGTTCTGCATCGCGCGCCATCGAAGCGCCAGAAATTTCCCATCTTTATCGAGCGCCAGGGACCCTTCTAACACCTGATCACGCCCCTGATTGTCCGCCAGCATCGCTTCAGATCGGTCGCTGATCCATTTTACGGGGCGACCGACACGCTTTGATGCCCAAAGAACGAGCGCGTCTTCAGGGTACGTCGCCCCTTTCATTCCGAAACCACCACCAACATCGCGAGAAATAACACGCAATCTCGATTCCGGGACTTTGAGAACATTTTGGGCAAGCGAAGTCCGCGTCATATGCGGACCCTGACAGCTGTTGTACAGCACGTAACGATCATCGGCTTCGTTATAGTCGCCGATACATCCTCGGGGTTCGATTGAGACACAGGCCAGACGATTGTTGCGGACGCAAACATCGACAGTATGTGCGGCTTGTTCGAAGGCAGCGTCGCAGGACCCGGTGTCACCGTAATGGATATCTGTCGCGATATTGTTCTGGGCACCGTCATGTACAAGCTTGGCGTCGCCAGAAATCGCGTCGGCAGCTGTTGTAACAAAATCCAGTAATTCAAATTCCGCTGTAACAAGCGCTGCCGCATCGCGCGCCTGGGTATCGGATTCGGCAACAACGACAGCAATACGTTCGCCGACAAACCTTATCCTGTCATGGACGATGACCGGTTGTTCCGTTCGGTAACCGTCCGACAGACCCATCATCTGGGGCAAATAGTTCGGTGGTATGCCGCCGATGCCATCCTCAAAAGCATTGGCACCTGTGAGAACAGCGATCACCCCCGGCGCCGCCTCCGCTTCACCGGTGTTAATGGTCTTTAAATCTGCATGTGGAACTTGCGCGTATACGATAGCCGCATACGCCATTCGCGGCAGAACGATGTCGTCAATATAGGTGCCACGACCAGTGAGAAACCTAGGATCCTCTGATCTTGGTACGGATTGGCCAACACCAAATTTCATAAAAACTACTCCTGACTGACAGCGGTTTTATTTTATCTCAATTGCGTTATAACAAGCCAGCTTGCACGCTATTACCGTGGCTTTTCCAAAAAATTTGCGTAACGCGGAACCCTTTCAATGAGATCGTCAGGATCTATAAAAAATGCTTCAATAATTTCACGATTATCTACTTGGATTTCGGGTTGCGTCGTGAAAGTGGTTTCAAAGATATAAGTTTTCCGGATCTGTCCGCAGGGAACAAGTTCATTCACTGCGAGGTCCAGTCCAAGTTCCTCTTTGAGCTCCCTTACGGCGGCTTCAGGCGGTGTTTCGCCAGGATTAATGCCGCCGCCCGGCAGGCCCAGATTGCGAATATAAGAATGTTGCACCGTAAGTACTTTCCCTTCGTACCATATAACAACGGCGGTCCCGAGCTTGGTTGGCATCCCCAACTTTCGCAGTAAGATGATTATCGCGAAACCAAATCGGTAAGTGAACCTGCACGAAGCATCGAAGATTCGCGTCGTGAAGGTCATCGATTCTTTTCTGTAACGTATCATAACAGTCAGTATGGCCGCTTTATCTCATCCCGTCGAAGGAAGGTTGTCCGCCATTGGATTCACACGCATGATTTTGCAAACAAGCTAGGGGAGAAATTAATGGATACTCCAAATGTCAGCCCGGGAAAAGCGCCGGGGTTCGCTAATAACCCCGATAAATTACTGGAGTTCGAACCAAGTCCACGGCGCATTCGCGTAAAAGTAAACGGCGAGATAATCGTCGATTCTACGAATGTAATGTTGATGCGCGAAGGGGGACACGTTCCGGTCCTTTATTTTCCGATGGATGATGTCCGGATGGAATTATTTTCTTCGACCGATCACACTTCCAACTGCGGATACAAGGGAGATGCATCCTATTGGACTTTAACCCTTGGAGATCGCATCGAAGAGAACGTCATGTGGTCATACCGTGATCCGTATGACGAAACGCGGATCATCAAGGATTACGTCGCTTTCTACTGGGATAGAATGGATGAATGGTGGGAGGAAGATGAACAAATTTTCGGTCATGCCCGCGATCCCAAAAAACGCCTCGATACTGTGCCTTCACATCGCCCAGTAAAGGTCATGCTCGGTGGTGCAGTTGTCGCGGAGACAACAGACGCTATCTTTGCATTTGAGACCAACCATCCGCAGAGATTTTATATTCCGCAGAATGACGTTCGGATGGAGCTTCTAACCCAAACCGAAACGCAATCAGTGTGCCCCTACAAAGGGTCAGCCAGTTACTATTCGGCAACGATCGACGGTAGGCAATTTGAAGACATAGCGTGGAGCTATCAAGACACATTGCCCGAATGCCCGCGCATCAAAGATCTGATCTGTTTTTTTAATGAGAATGTTGATGCGATCTATCTTGACGGGAAGGAGCTGCCTCGACCTGATACCAAGTGGAGCAAATAGTCCAAATTTCAAAAATTGTTATCCGGCATGTTTGCCGATATGCCAGCCCGAAGCGGCGAGATGTTCTGTGGCAAACTCCAGCGGTTCCTGTTCAAGGTCAGTTGCCATAGTGTCATTAAACCGGTTGAGCCATCCGAACATACAAATGACGCCGACAATTTCGACGATTTGATCTTCATCAAAATGCTTCTTTAAATTCTCCATATCTTCGTCGGAGACCATATTTGGTGTCGTGCCTGCTGCCTGAGCAACCACCAGAGCTGCTTTCTCGGCATCGCTAAACAGATCGCTACGCTCGTATTCGAATACAGCGTCGATCTTTGCTTCCATTTCGTTCTTAGCTTTGTTGGCCGAACCGGCTGTATGCGCCATGCAATACTGACACCCTGCTGAGCGACTGGCGATATGCGCGATTAACCACTTCAGCTCCTGCGATACGCGACCCGGAACGCCGACGACTTCTCTCGACAGTAATGAAAATGCCCTGAGCATTTCGGGGCGGCGGCCCATTATGAAAAAGCTGTTCGGAACAAATCCCAGTGCTTTTTCGGCCCGCTCAAACACGTCTTCGAGGTCCGACAATTCTTCACGCGATTTAGGTGTGATGCGCGGCATGATTAATCTCCCCAGAATTTTTCTTTGTCTTACGCTATTGTATGGTCGGTACCACCGCAACTGCATCACTTGCCTAAACGGCGTTTTGCCAGCGATATTGTCCTTATGAAGATACGATTTACCTGTCCGCCAGAGCTTATCGATGAATTACCGAAGCCTCAGCCGGCTCGTCGAACAGCGCCTGATTGGTACAAGGCGATGCCCATGAATAATCCCGTTGAGGGTGGCGGTGTCGATCTGACCATTAAACATTGCATGCCATTTATGGATGCATTGACGACAGGATTTGTTATCCCATTGCAGGCGGATATCACCGTCAAAGATGGCGAGTTTAGTTGGGATTGGCCACATGAGGAGAGCCCCCTCGGGTTTCATTTTCCGACCCAGGCGCCAGGAGTTCCATTTGTCGATGAGGACGAGGTTGTCGTCAAAGCCCATAATTTCTGGTCGATACATACCGAGCCTGGTTATGCCACACTTTTCACGCATCCGCTGAATCGTTGGGATCTGCCATTCAGAACGCTTTCGGGCATCGTCGACACCGATAGTTTTGATGCATTGCCAGTTCATTTTCCAATGATTTGGGTGGATAAAGAATTTGAAGGCGTGCTGCCGGCGGGGACGCCAGTTGCACAATGTTTGCCGATCGAGCGGGGCAGGGCAGAAATCGAGGTCGGGGCAATGAGCGTGGAGGAATATTCCGATGCCAAAGGACTAAAAGATCGGATTAAGGATGAGCGCGGTTTCTACAAATCTCACATCAGGCAGGACCGCAGTTAGTGCCGTACTTAAAGGACGAAGATATCCGTCGTCTGACCGGAATGAAGGATAGTGCTGAGTATGAGCTCGATTTGTGTGGCCTCGATTTGCCGCATTCAATCGGAAGCGTTGAGCAAATGTTGGAACGCAGCAGGTTCCGGCCTCCGCGTTCAGTCATCATCAGGATTGATAAGGCAACCCCGACAAGCGGTGAGACGCATTTTCAACCTGTGGGCCGGTTGCTTGTGGAGGCGATGAAAGCCGGAACCGTTTTACAATGTCGTCCAATATCGGACCCTGGAGGGGGTTTTTGGATTAGGCTTGCGGGAAATCCCAACGTCGAAGAAGAAGACGAAGAAAACGTGCCACCAGAATAAAAAAACGGCCCCTCAATTGAGGGGCCGTAATTCTTGAAATCTTTAAAGCCTTAGGACTTCTTCTTGGTGTAGATGCCCTTGAGCGCTTTAAGAACGTCAGGCGTAACCGCCTTAAACGCTGAGTCGATCTTCTTGACGATTTCCTCTGCGGAGACCGGCGAGTACTCAACCCGGCGCTTTACAATTTCTTTCTTGAAGGCCGGATCAGCAATCATTGCTTCAAAGGCGGTCTTCAAAATGCCGACAACCTTCTTTGGTGTACCCTGCGGTACATAGAAGGCCTGTCCAACTTCCAGGTTCATGCCCAAAAGATCATACAATGCTCTTTCGGTCGTTCCCGGTTTAAGAAGGTCCGTAAAATGTGGAATACCCTTCAACGCAGGATGACGGGGACCGGTGCCGACCAACGGCAGGATCTTCTTGTTTTTGATCCAACCGGGACGAACGCCAGTAAACCCTGAATAAAAGTTCCAGCGTCCCTGGGTTTCTTTACGTTCAACAGCGACGTTAAGTGCGCCACCGCCTTTATATCCGTAAATCATTTTAAGCTTGGTACCCAAAACGGCATTTGCCAAACGCGGAAAAACCGAACCGGCAGAAGAAAAGCCGGTGGTCGCGATCGTAATTTCTTTTTGCTGTACGTCTTTCAACGTGCTGATGCCGTAGCCGTTCCAAACCCAGATAGCGGCTGCACGGGCTGCCGGGGCACCGAGCCATTGAAACTTGGTCGCGTCGAATTTTACCTTACGAACGAGCGGTGTCGTAATTGTGCCCGGCGCGATCATAGCAACGACACTGCCATCCTTAGGCGCAACGTTTGCCATATAAGCAGCAGATTTTGCGCCGCCGCCACCAGGTTTATTCTGGATAACGGTTTTTGGCTTGCCCGGGATGTACTTCCCAAGGTTCCGTTGCACGAGCTGGGTGTAAACGTGATATGTCCCGCCAGAACCTGATGGCACCTGAAAGGTCATCGTTTTACCAGCAAAATAGTCAGCCGCAATTGCGGGCGAACCTGCTACCGCGAAAGCGGCCAACGCGGTCGCCGAAGCGGCCAATTTTAGAGAATTCCTCAACATTCATATCCTCCCAAAGCTGAGTTCAGCTATTGTGTTTAACGCGTTAAATTAATGGATGGTGTCGTTATCTCGCCGTCCATAAAAAAATGCTAGCACTGATCAGATAGGCCGTCGAATCCAATATTGTTAAAATTTCATCTTTAGTTGCCGTCCCGCTATGGTGATCACAATGTTTGACGGCTTCAGGAATCGTTCTTTTGCGTAAGAATTTCTCGCGCTTTCCCCAGATTGAGCCAAAGTTTGCCTTTGCCCGTGCTGGAGAGATTTAACATTGCCTGCCGAAAAAATTCAGGACGTTGCGAAATCGCATCGCGATAACTGTCAAGCGCCTCGTTTGTCCGTTTCTGTTTTTGCAGGACGACCGCCAGATTTGCCTTCGCCTCGGCATAGTCAGGTGCGGCTGCGAGGAGGTCTTTATATAGAGCCTCGGCTTCAGCCAGTTGGCCGGCATTTTTCAACGCTACACCAAGTGCAATCACGTTTCCCCCATTCGAGGGGTCGATCGAGACAGCCTTGCGGCAGGCTTCTACCGCCTTTTCATGTTGTCCCAGGAGTCCGTAGACATCGCTTAGGCGCTGTGCGGCATCGAGATCTTTTGGGTCGCATTTAATTGCACGTTCATAGGAACGCGCAGCATCGGCCAACCTGTCTGCCGCACTGTACGCATTTCCTAAATTGATCAGGATACTGCCGCGATCAGGACTCAGTCCGGCGGCCTTTTCAATTAGAGGAATGGCGTCTTCGGGCTTGCCAGAGTCAAGAAGTGCTACGCCGAGCAGGTGTATGGCGTCGACATTGTTGCGATCTTGTTTGAGTGCTTTGCGATAACATGACTGTGCATCATCGAGTTGACCGTTTTGATGAAATGCCAAACCTTTCTTCAGCGTTTCGCGGATATCAGCCATATCGTCGAAGTCTGGAAGCCTTACAGGCTATAGGGAATTTGGGTCGGGCCGTTATAGGCGGAAATGCCGCCATCTTCCGGATCATAACGATATTGTTTGAAAGTACCCGAACGTTGGCTGCGGACGATGAATCCTATGGTCCGGTGATCGCCATTCGCTTCCTGATGAATTTCCCACGGCGGCACGACATCGATATAGCCAGGCACAACATCGAATTCGCCATTGAACTTCAGTTCGGCGGGTCCTTCTTCGGTTGGGTTATCATCGGCCCGGCTAAACCTTTGAATATGTTCGCCGCCATCCAGTACGCCATAAAGCGTCCAGCTGGGGCCGTGATCATGTACATTTGTTACCGAGTTTGGCCCTTTGACCAAGGCATTCAGGACAAATCCATAATCTGGATCTTCATAAAAAAGCAAGTTTGATGGCGGGCCATCCCCTTTTTTTGTGTCAGGCCAGGTTTTGGATTGCGCAACCAAATCCGGATCCTCCAACAACTCTTTGAGGTGAATAGCTACGGTCGGCCACAAATCCTCATCGGTTTTTCCCTCCGCACAATAGGTACGAATCTGATCGACAAAATCTTGAACGGGCTGAGGAAGTTGCTGGTCTGCCATGTGGTATTCCCGTATACGCCAATTGAAGCATAAGTTTTGGAGGGGAAATCACCATCGGTCAACTGGTTGGAATTTTTCCATTCATGGAAAGTGTATAAAAAATACTAAGTAATCTAAGTATTTAACAATCAACAGTGTAATTTTTCCATGTTTTATTGGGGTTTGCCGGGAGAATAGCACTAAATGCAGGCTTGCATTTGCCCGATAAGCCACGTAAAACCAGCTCCTTATCGCGCGCCAATCTTTGCGCCGCGATACAATTTTAAAAATAAATTCCGGGATTTGACGTTAAAAGGACGGATTAGGAGATAAAAATGGCGACTGCCAGAGAACAACTCAAACCAACGCCGGTGACAGATCACCTTCGCGATTTGCGTGGCACCATCGACTTCCTGAAGCAGGAAGGCGACATCATTGAAACCGATACCGAGGTTGATCCAGATCTTGAGATCACCGGTGTGCAGAAGCATCTCGATGGCGCTTGCCCGCTTCTCTTCAATAATGTCAAAGGCAAACCCAATCACCGGGCGATCACCAACCTGTTTTCTGATCACGGGATTATGTGCAAGTTGTTCGGTGTCGAGAATATGCAGGAAATGACGCTGGCCATTGCCAACGCGATCCGCAATCCGTTGCCGCCGGTGATCGTGGACTCGAAAGACGCACCGAGCCACGAAGAAGTCATTATGAACCCGGCTGAAGTCAATGAGCATATGGTGCCAATCCGCCATACCACTTATGAGTCCGAATTGACCGTCGGGTCTGGCCAGCGCCTCTTCGCGGGTGAGTATTTCGAAGGCGGCACGGACATGGCCTATAACCGGATGAATTTCCGCTGGGGCAATGTCGGAACCTTCCAGATTTCGCCTGGTTCCCATGGTTGGCAGGTAATGGCCAAACATTATCGCGATGACGAGCCAATTCCATTGACTATGAACTTCGGCATTCCCTATGGCCCGAACCTTCTGGCCGGTGCTGGGTTTGATTATGTCATCCTGCCAACTGGTTGTGACGAGCTAGGTGTTGCTGGCCGCCTGATCGGTGAGCCGGTTCGGATGGTTGAAGCAAAAACCGTCCCCGGTGCCTATGCTCTTGCCGATGCCGAGATCACGCTGGAAGGTTATCTCCATCCGCGTGACCGCCGCTACGAAACGGCAGAGTCCGAAGAGGCGGGTGTTCAGGGTCGTTTCCATTTCCATCCCGAATGGGCTGGATATATGGGTAAGGCCTACAAGGCTCCGACCTTCCATGTTACCGCTGTGACAACGCGGGCTCGTGAATCCAAACCGATTGTGTTCCCGCTCGGTGTTCACACAATGGATTGTCAGAATATTGACACGACGGTGCGTGAAGCGGCGATGTATGAGCTTTGCGAGCGCATGCAGCCAGGCATTATTCAGGATTGCAACATCCCCTATCCAATGACGGACTGGGGTGGCGCGATCATCCAGGTCAAGAAGCGCAGCCAGATCGATGAAGGCTGGCAGCGCAACTTCCTGTCAGCGATCCTCAGCTGTTCACAGGGCTCTCGTCTGGTCATCGCGATGTCCGAAGACACTGACATCTACGATATGGACGATGTGATCTGGAACCTGACGACACGTGTTAATCCTCAGACGGATATTCTTAATCCGATCCCGGGTGGCCGTGGCCAGACCTTTATGCCAGCTGAACGTATGACGGCTGGTGACCGGGAATGGACGGCGTCCAACACCCAGTTCGAAGGCGGAATGGGGATCGATGCTACTGTGCCTTATGGGTATGAGAGCGACTTCCTGCGTCCGGTCTATCCGGTTGATACGGTGTTCCCAGACAAGTTCTTCTCTCAGGAACAGATTGATCACGCCAAGTCCTACATGACCAATAAAGGCTGGGTTCACTCCCTGGCCCGCACTGGCCGGTAGGACACGGCGACATATTCACAATCAGAGCGGCTCATCGGGCCGCTCTTTTTGTTTGGAAAACCCTCTTGGTGTACTAGGATTATTTCCATAAAGCGCACGCTCTGGCTCAATAGATGTCAGTACATCTGAGATAAAGGGACGGAAAGCGGGCCGAACCGGAGGTAAAGAGAGAGCCTGTCATGTATTTAAAAAATGCCTGGTATGTCGCCGGCTGGGACCATCATCTTGATGATGGGCTGCTGGCGCGCACGATCTGCGAAGAACCCATTGTGTTTTTCCGTGGTGAGAATGGCGAGGTTGGCGCACTTGAAGATCGCTGCTGTCATCGCAGCGCGCCCCTGTCGGTCGGCCGATTGCAGGGCAACGAGGTTGAGTGCGGTTATCACGGCTTGCGGTTCGATAGAACCGGCCAGTGCACCGCTATTCCGACACAGGAAATAATGCCCCCGGGCGCCTGTGTTCGCTCTTATCCGATCGTAATGAAAAATCGCTGGATCTGGATATGGATGGGCGATCCCGCACTGGCGGATGAAAACCTGATACCGGATTATTTTTTCGTGGATAGTCCCGACTGGGCGAGCATCGACGATTACTTTTATGTCCATTGCAACTATCAGGCCTACATCGATATTCAGCTGGACCAGACCCATTCGCCCTACGTTCATCCTGGTACCTTGGGCAATGCCGCGAAACTGCGCGTGAAGCCCAAAGTCACTCGCGAGCCCCGCGCCATAAAATGCGAGCGTCTATTTCCCAACGATGACCCGCCGCCGCTTTGGGCAAAGGCCGCTAACATCGACGGCAAGGGAGATAGCTGGAACCGCTGGATATATACGCCACCGGCGACAATCATGTTCGATGTTGGTGCCGCCCAGGCGGGCACCGGTGCATTTGAGGGCAATCGCGAGTTTGGAATCACGGTTCATAACGCGCATGCAATTACGCCAGAAACCGCGACAACCACCCATCACTTCTGGTCCAATGCGCGCGATTTCGGACTCGACGACCCTGAAACCCACGACAAGCTTGGCGTCATTCGCAAGGTGTTTCAGGAGGACGTGGCGATCTGTGAAGCGCAACAGGTACGGCGCACGCAATTCCCCAATGCCCCTGAGATCGATGTCGCCATGGATCATCCATCGATACAGGCCCGCAATCTTCTCAACCGCCTGATGGACGAGGAACGCCAAAGCAGTGCAGCTTAAATTGATTAGATTTCGCTATGAACCAAACCTATAGCTGCTGAAGCATTTAGATGTATTGTAAAAAGGAAAATCGGGGGAGATGCGCGCGATTCATCTCGACATTGGCGGTGGCAATCGTGGCACCGCAGCGCTGAACGCCGAGAAATACGGCGATAAACTCGACCGAATTTTCCGACAGCATAAACACCCGGTCGTTGGCTTTTAGGCCACGATCGGCAAAAAAATGCGCCATGCGATTGGCCAGCCGGTACAGCGCAGCAAAGCTCAGGATTTTTTCGTCCTGATCGATGGACACCATATAGGGCTTGTCGCCAAATTTGGCGGCCTGTTCGGCAAGCAGCGATCGCACGGACTTGTAGTCCGCCGGTTTTCCTCCCTGCATAGGGAGAATTTACCACGGGGCAGGGGACGCACACAAATCACCGAAAACCACCTTCCTTCCATTGTGGTCCCCTGTTTTCTCCAGTAGAGTTTGCCGGTTCTTCGCTGCCGATAAGAGCTTGCGAGGTAACAGGATAAACATTGGGAGGTATTCATGAGAAAGCTGTTCATGGTGACCTGTGCGCTCGCGATGATCGTGGCAAACGGGGCGTATGCTCAGAAGAAGTACACGTTGACCATTTCGGGTGCGAGCCCGAAGGGCGTGTGGTCAATCCTTGGTTTGGCGTTGGATAAAGCAATGGCGGCAACCTACCCCGGGTCTTCGGTGACATATCAGACATCTGGTGGCGGGATCGCCAATATTGCGCTTATTGATCGTAAGAAAGTGGCTCTGGCGCTTGCCGCGACGGGCGAAATGCATCTCGCGGAGAACGCCATCAAACCGTTCCGCAAGAAGATCAAATCGGTTCGGGTTATCGCGCGGGCACATGCCTGGCTTTATTTCCACCCGATGCTGACGGTGGACGCAGCCAAAAAATATGGGATTGAGGATTTTTCTGACATCGCGAAGAAAAAACCGCCAATCCGTATTTCGATCAATCGTCGCGGACTTTTGGTATCGGTTATTGCCGAAGCCATGCTGAATGAGATTGGCGTGACGCTGAAAGATATCGAAAAGTGGGGCGGCAAGGTCGTTTATGCGGCTTCCGGTGATACCACTGGCCTTATGGCCGACCGTAAGCTTGACGGACATATGATGACATGGCCGCTGAAGCATCGCCGACTGCGCCAGATGGAAGCGGCCGTGCCGATGAAGCTGCTTACGGTAAACGACAAATCGGTTACCGAACGGGTCGCCAAGAAACTTAATATGGCGATCGATACGGTGCCGGCCGGAACCTACAAGTCCCAGCCTAAGGCGCTTTATGTACCGTCGATGGAAGGCAATATTGTCGCCCATAAGGATATGGACAATCAAACGGCCTACGACATCGCCAAGGCGGTTCACACCAACCTTAAGGCGTTTGCCAGTGCCCATCGCTTCTTGGGTAAGCTGACACCTAAGTTCCTGGTCGGTAGTAAAGCCCAGTACCATCCTGGCGCGATCAAGTACTACAAAGAAGCAGGTCTTATGTAAGAACGTGCTTTCAGGGCGGGGATGCGTTTAGACGCGTCCCCGTTCTGAGTGCTTTGTAATGTCGCGTTTTTTTCTTTTCAGGTTCGACACCTGGTTTTCCATCGGTGTCAGGCGGAAACCGCAGGGCTGGCTAGGTCATGCGGTAACGGCATGGGGCGCGGCGATTGCCGGCTTTGTGATTTATTGCGCCATCATTTTTATCGATCCGTGGCGGCTCTCAGCGACCTTCCTGTGCGCCATGCTGGCGCTTGTCTTTATTATGGTTGGCGGCTCGCCCCGATCTGACCCGCATAAACCGGCAATTCTGGATTGGGTAATGTCTGCGATTGCTGTGGCAACGCTGGTCTACGCATCAATCCATGCGGAACGGGTTGTTAACCGCATTCAGCTGATGGATGAGCTGACGACGCCGGATATGCTCTTTTCCAGCGCGCTGTTTTTTTTAACACTGGAGGCGACGCGCCGGACGACCGGCTTCGGGCTTACTGCCGTTGTGCTGGTTTTTGTGGCCTATAATTTCTTTGGTCATCACTTCGAAGGCGTCCTGAATCACGGCTATATCGACTACAACCATTTCCTCGACATCATGGTGTTTGGCCTCGATGGCATCCTTGGCCTGCCGATCCGGGTGGCTGCGAGTTACGCCTTCCTGTTCGTCTTGTTTGGCGCTGTTCTTCATGTCGCCAAGGGGGGTGAGTTTTTCTTTGATCTGGCCGCCGCCATTAGCGGCAAGCGCGCTGGCGGTGTTGCCAAAATTGCGGTCGTGTCCTCGGGCCTCTATGGCATGGTTTCGGGCAGCCCGACCTCCGATGTCGTAACCACCGGTTCCATTACCATCCCGATGATGAAGCGGATGGGATACAACGGCGCTCTCGCCGGTTCTGTAGAAGTATCGGCCTCAACAGGTGGCAGCTTGCTACCACCGGTGATGGGCTCCGCCGCCTTCATGATGGCGGAATATACCGGCATCGAGTATCGCGATATTGCGATTTCGGCAGCGATACCGGCCTTGCTCTACTATGTGTCGGTTTATGCGCAGGTCCATTTCCGGTCGGTAAAGCTGGGGCTCGTCGGATTGGACGCCTCGCTGATACCACCTATGTTGCAGACGCTCAAAAACGGGGTGCTTTTCATGGTGCCCCTTGCCGTGCTGACGACAGCATTGCTGATCGGTTACACACCAACCACCGTCGCACTCTTTGGCACGGTAACGCTGGTTGCGACCGCAGCGGTAAAAGCGGAAACCCGGGTGGGGTTGGTGACCTTTTACAAAACGGCTGCCGAAACCTCTATCCGTATGGTGACGGTGACTGGTGCCTGCGCAGCGGCAGGGCTAGTAACCGCCGGCATCACCATGACCGGATTGGTTGGAAAGTTCGCGCATATTATTTACGGCATTACCGATAAAATTCTGTTTCCGACGTTATTGCTCGGCGCGGCATTCACGATTGTCCTCGGACTTGGGATGCCGGTGGTCAGCGCCTATTTTCTTGCGGCATTGCTGTTGGGGACACTGTTTACCGATATTGGCGTGCCGATCATGGCAGCGCACATGTTCCTTTTATATTACGCAGTGATGTCAGCGATTACGCCGCCGGTTGCTGTTGCCGCCTATGCCGCGGCGTCAATCGCTGAAGACAACCCGTTATTGATTGCGGCATTGGCCGTGAAGTTCGCCATCGCTGCCTTCATCGTACCGTTCGCCTTTATATATTCGACAGAACTGTTGATGTTCGGCAGCTGGATTGCCGTTTTGACGGCCACGATCACAGCGGCAGCTGGAATGATCTTTATTGCATCAGGGATTGAAGGGTATTTTAGAAGCCCCTTGCCCGGATGGGCGCGCATTTTAGTTGCCGCAGGCGGGCTTGGACTTATCGTTCATGATGTTTTCTGGTCGGGTTTGGGTGCTGTATTGGCGCTCGTGGCGTTGGGGTCAGCCCACTTTCTGGCGGAAAAAGAACAAACTTCCTGAACCGCTAGGCCTTCACCCCGAATTCGTCCTGCCACTGGTCCTGCAGCAATAACCTGTTCATCTTGCCGCGTTCGGTTTTTGGTAGCTCATCCCGCACGATGATTTGTTTCGGCATCCGAAAACCTGGAAGCTTGCCTTCACAGTGGCTGAGCACTTCCTCCGACGTGATGGACTGACCCGGCTTGGGCGCAACGTAACAGACGACTTCCTCGCCATAGATCTTATCCGGAACACCAATCGTTGCGGCTTCTGCGAGATTGGGAAGCTGCAAAAGGATGTTATCAACTTCAGCCGGTGAAATATTGACGCCGCCACGGATAATTAAATCTTTGGCCCGCCCGGTGACGCGGACGCAGCCATCTTCATCCATCACGCCGAGATCACCGGTGCGCAGCCTGTCTTTTGCGTGGATCTTTTCTTCGCCATGTTCGTCGAGATAGCGGTAATCGTTGGTCGCGAAGCCGCCGAGTTCAATCTCGCCCATCTCACCTAACGGCACTTCGGCGCCGTCCGTATTGACGATGGTGAGATTGTGATAGGCCAAAGGCTTTCCAACTGTTCCGAATTTGCGGGTATGTTCATTAGAAACCGCAATCCAGCCGATTTCACTGCAGCCATAGCCTTGTGCGACAGGCACACCGTATTTTTCCTCAAACTGTTTCCAGGTCTCGGGCATAAGCGGTGCCGAAGAAGATGTCATGAAACGCAAATGCGGAATTTCGTTATGATGAATATCAATGGGCCGGTTGAGGAACATCGCAAGTCCGGTCGGGTTGCAGACACCGATCGTGGCTTTGTGTTCTTTAACCCAATCGAAGTAACGGCTCTGGGAAAATTTGCGCGCCAGTAGAATAGTCGCGCCCTTTGAAAGTGGACTCAGTCCGCTCAGAACTTGCGCAGAAATCCAGTTAAAGGCTCGGAACTCGAGGATGCGGTCATCTTCGGTCAGTCCAAGCCCCTCTGCGGTCGGTGGTGTATTTTCGATCAGCTCCCGAAAGCTGACGATGCAGCCCTTCGGTGCTGAAGCCGTTCCCGACGTGTAATAGATTGAGGCGTCGTCTTCCCAATGGCTAACCGGCTCAACGCGGTCGGCGGGATGTTTCTCGATTTCGGCGTAAAGACCTTTAGAGTTGCCGTCAGCCTCCCAGCTGCCAAGATTGAGCCAGTCGCCCGGTGTTTTGCCGCTCAAAACCTCAGAGTTGATTCTATCTTCTGAGTCTTCGTAAAGCGTGAGTTTTGGCTCAAGTGCATTGAGTATCTGTTCAAAATAGACAGCGTTCATCTCAACATGGATGGTGCAAACCGTTGCACCGTAGGCCATGCCACCGATATAGACGCAAAGATGCTCAATGGAATTATTCGAGAGCATTGCGACCCGGTCATTGGCACCAATTTCTTTTGACTGCAGGTAGGTGGCCATTCGGTCGCAAACAGTTTTGAACTGGCTAAATGTAATGGATTTGTTTTGATCGACGCTATGAATAAAGATTTTGTCGGGGTGCTTTTCGGCATTCGCAGTGATCCAGTCGCGCAGGCTTGTTTCAGGCTTGCCTCTGCCTGTTCCTACGTCCCCTGCCGATGAAGTGATGGAAGCCATCTCTTATTCCGTCGCTTTATATTTTGCCGTCTTGACCTGATCGTTTGGCTGCTCAATATAGCACTCAAACGATACCGTCATTGACGGGATCGACCCTGTTGTTTAATATATACGTGACTAGTCAACAATTAGCAATCGAAGTTTTTTTACGCCTAGGAAAACTGCGCTTTATCGCTATAGTGTTGATTTCTGAAGTAGGGCGATATTGGCCTTTTGAAGACAAATAGGGGCGACTCGGTTTACGCTTCGCCAATATTTGAAAGGTGTAACGAGGGAAATTCACAATGGCGCCAGATGACGCTGCCGTAAAATCCGATGTCTCCGCCGATGGCGACGGTGAACCACGGGTCAATTTTGCTACCAGTCCTGATCAATACAAACACTGGAATTTGACGATTGACGGAAATGTCGCGCGGCTCGCGATGGCCGTCGATGAAAACGCGACCCTCAAACCGGGCTACGAATTGAAATTGAATTCCTATGACCTCGGTGTTGATATTGAACTCTATGATGCGATTCAACGTTTGCGGTTTGAGCACCCGGAGGTCGGTTGCGTTATCCTGTGTTCCGATCATCCGGCCGTATTCTGCGCCGGGGCGAACATTCGCATGCTTGGTATGTCTACACATGATCACAAGGTGAATTTTTGTAAATTTACCAATGAGACCCGCAATGGGATCGAAGACGCCACCGAACATTCGCAACAGAAATATATATGCGCCATTAACGGCACGGCGGCGGGTGGCGGTTATGAGCTGGCGTTGGCGACGGATTACATCATGCTGATCGATGATGGGGCTTCCACAGTGTCATTGCCCGAATTGCCGTTGCTGGCCGTGTTGCCGGGCACGGGCGGGCTCACCCGCCTCGTGGATAAACGCAAGGTTCGCCATGATCGCTCGGATGTATTTTGCACGACGACCGAAGGCATGCGCGGCAAGCGTGCCGTTGACTGGAATCTGATCGATGAGATCGTCCCGCGCTCCAAATTCCATGACGCGGTAGCTGAGCGTGCAGCGGAGTTTGCTGCTCAATCGGACCGTCCAAAAGATGCCAAGGGTGTCGAGTTCACGCCGCTGAACGTCAAGGACGAAGGCGATAAAATTTCTTACGACCATCTATCTCTGGAGTTCGATCGCGGTCAGAACCTGGTGACCTTTATCGTCAATGGGCCAAAGGACGCTCCGCCTGCCGATGCGGCTGGCGTTGCGGCGCAAGGCGTTGATTTCTGGCCACTGGCTTTGGCACGCGAGCTGGATGCCGCCATAGTGCATCTTCGCGTAAATGAGAATCAGATAGGCACCTGGGTGTTTCAGAGCGAAGGCGACAATGCGCTGGTTGAAGCGTATGACAATCTTCTCGAAGCCAATCAGGATGACTGGCTGGTTCGCGAAACGACACTCTATCTCAAACGCACACTCAAACGCGTCGACGTCTCGGCACGCAGCCTGATCGCGCTCGTTGAACCCGGCAGCTGTTTCTCCGGGACGCTGCTGGAATTTGTCTTGGTGGCCGACCGGTCCTACATGCTAGATGGGCAAATGGAAGGCAGCAATTTACCAGCGCCAACCATTCGGCTTACTGGCATGAACTTTGGACCGTACCCGATGTCAAACGGCTTAACGCGTCTCGAAACCCGCCTGTTTGGCGAACCGGATAAGGTTGACGCTGCAAAAGAACTAAAGGGTGAGGACCTTGAAGCCCTTGATGCGGATGATGCCGGTCTGGTGACATTTGCCCCTGACGATATCGATTGGGAAGATGAAGTGCGACTCGCGATCGAAGAACGTGCTAGTTTCTCCCCAGATGGATTAACCGGGCTCGAAGCAAATCTCCGCTTCGCAGGACCGGAAACGATGGAAACCAAGATTTTCGGGCGGTTAAGCGCCTGGCAAAACTGGATCTTCCAGCGACCAAATGCAGCCGGACCGGAGGGCGCGTTGAAGCTTTATGGTACCGGGCAACGTAGCGAATTCGACAAGAAGAGGGTTTAACCATGTCGATCGACCTAAATGCGAGAATTCCCAATAATGTGGACCTTGCTGAGGATCGCCGTCTTCAACGTGCTCTGGAATCCTGGCAACCGAGCTTTATCAACTGGTGGAAAGAGCTCGGTCCCGAAGGAACGCTCAATTACGATGTGTATCTGCGAACGGCTGTAAGCGTCGAAGCCCAAGGCTGGGCGCATTTCGGTTATGTCAAAATGCCTGACTATCGCTGGGGTATTTTTGTTGCTCCGCCCGTTGAAGGGCGCACCATTCCGTTTGGTGAACACAAGGGCCAACCAGTATGGGACGAAGTGCCGGGCGAGTATCGCTCATCGCTGCGCCGGCTCATCGTGACGCAAGGCGATACTGAACCCGCATCTGTTGAGCAGCAGCGTTTGCTTGGTCTGACAGCACCGTCGCTGTACGACCTTCGAAATCTGTTCCAGGTCAATTGCGAAGAGGGGCGTCATCTCTGGGCAATGGTCTATCTGCTCCACGCTTATTTTGGACGCGATGGCCGCGAAGAGGCAGAGATGATGCTTGAACGGCATTCCGGCGATGTCGACAAGCCGCGCATTCTCGGCGCTTTCAATGAGGAAACACCCGATTGGTTGTCTTACTTCATGTTCACCTTCTTCACCGATCGCGATGGCAAGTATCAATTGTCATCGCTTGCTGAATCCGGCTTCGATCCGCTTGCTCGGACCTGTCAGTTTATGCTGACCGAGGAAGCGCATCACATGTTTATCGGTACAACCGGTATTATGCGGGTCGTGACACGAACCTGCGAAGTCATGGCTGAGTTAAAGACCGACGATCCGGAAAAGGTCCGGGCGGCGGGTGCCATCGATTTGCAGACATTGCAGAAGTATTTGAATTTTCATTACAGCGTGTCCCTTGATCTGTTCGGGCAGGAGGTCTCAACCAACGCCGCGAACTACTATACGGCTGGGCTTAAGGGCCGTTTCGAAGAGTCAAAGATTGAGGACGACCATGTGCTCAAAGATGATGTTGCACATCTCACAATGTTTGAAGATGGCGCTATCAAGGAAATCGAATACAACGCGCTGCTGGCTGTAAATGAACGGCTTCGGGACGACTACGTCACCGATTGTCAGCTTGGCGTCTCGCGCTGGAATAAAGTTATGAGGCGCCATAAGGTCGATTTCGAGCTGAAGCTGCCTCATCGTGGTTTTCACCGTTCGATAGGCACCTTTTCCGAAGGGAATATCACACCGGAAGGCGAGGTCATCAGCAAGGAAGAATGGAAGAAGAATGAGGATAAATGGCTGCCCTCACAGGCCGACCGTGAGTTCGTTATCTCGTTGCAAAGTGCCTGCATTGAGCCCGGCAAGATCGCCAGCTGGGTCGCACCGCCAAGCCGCGGCATCGATGGTCATCCCTTCGATTACGAATACGTCCGGTTTGGTTGATCTGAAATGAGTTTTTCATCATAACCCCCGCCATCGAGCGGGGGTTTTTGTTACGCTCCACCGGGCAGGCCGGTGTTTTTGCCATAAAGCCATTCAACACCGGCGTATGGATTGCCTTCCTTCTTACCACCCAGTAGCAGGTTGCGGAGCTCACGGGTGACGCCTTCGGCGTGATATATGTCGCCATAGAAACGAGCGGTGAGCTGCACGCGGCCGGTGCGCATGTAACGCTTGCCGGGATAATCGGCGAAGGTCCTTTCGATGTCGCCGTCATATTCCTCGAGTAAGTCGACCAGGCAGACCGCATCCTCCATCGCCATTCCCGCACCTGCTGCGAGATATTGCAGCATCGGGTGTGCTGCATCGCCGATCAGGGTAACCCGGCCCTTAGTCCATTCCTTCACTGGTATCCGGTCGCACAGCACCCACATTTTCCAGACATCGATCTTGTTCAGGAGAGCCTGCACTTCGGGCCTGACATCCTTGAAATGCTCAAAGAGCTCTTTGGAGTCGCCATATTCGTCCCATCCTTCGACATATTTCTGGCTATGAAAGACGGCGACGATGTTGAACAGCTCGCCGCGCCGCAGCTTGTAGTGGACAAGGTGGTTGCGAGGCCCGGCCCATAGCACAACATCCTCCATCCAGTTTTCGAGTTCCGGGGGTACCTCATCGATTGGCAGTACTGCGCGATAGGCAATGTGGCCGGAGACGATGGGGTCGCCATCGCCGATTATGCTCTCTCGAATTTTCGACCAAAGCCCGTCAGCACCGATAAGCGAGGAGCCCTCAACCGTGTCACCGCTTTCAGTTTCAACAGAGACGCTATCGCCATTATCCGTATAGCCGGTAACACCCGAACTGGTGCGGAGGTCGATCTCCTCCATGCTCGCGCAGGCATCGTAAAGTACCTTGTGAAGATCAGCGCGATGAATAACGGCGTATGGTTTACCGAAATGTGATTCCAGCCGGCGACCAAGCTCCATGCGCAAGACCTCTTCGCCGGTAAGACTATCCATCATGATAATATGCTCAGGGAAATGAGCGATCTCGTGCATCGCTTTGGTAACCTGCAACCTGTCAAACATGCGATGCGTATTGGGTCCCAACTGGATCCCTGCACCTATTTCCCCAAATTCAGGCGCCTGTTCCAAAACGATACTGCGGCGACCTTTTATCGCGAGCATTCTGGCGGCAGCCAATCCGCCGATACCGCCACCGGCAATTATGATGGGTTTCGCGTCGCTCATGCTTCTCTCTTTTGTCTCTTCTCACAGCGCTGTAGAATTCTGCCACTCAATAAGGACAGTAAAAATGGCAAATAATCAAATCACCGTCGATGACAGCCAAATACCGGCAAACATCTCCTTTTCCAAGAGTTTTAATGTCGCGGTGCCGTTTATCGACAGGCATCTAGAGGAAGGGCGTGAGAATAACATCGCAATTCAGGGTGATTTTGGCACGGTGAGCTATGCCGCTTTGGCGGAGAACGTCAATCGGTGTGGTAATGCATTGGCGGGCCTTGGGCTGTCCGGCAGCGATCGAGTGTTGATGATGGTGAAGGATTGCCCTGAGTTCTTTTATATTTTCTGGGGCGCTATCAAGGCGGGCTTTGTGCCGGTGCCGCTCAATACGTTGCTTCGCTCAAATGACTACCAGTTCATGATCGAGGATTCCGAATGTGCGGCGGTAATTTATAGCGTTGAATTTGCAGCAGAAGTTGAAACCGCGCTGGCGGGCGCCGAACGCAAACCTGACCATGTGATGCTGACGGAGGGCGAAGAGTCGATTTCGGCCCTGATGGCGGATGCCGACACGGCGCTAGATGCTGCACCCGCGACTGCGGAAGATGATTGCTTCTGGCTTTATTCTTCAGGTTCGACGGGGCGGCCAAAAGGCACAGTTCATGCCCATAAGGATATCCCTGTCACTTGTATTCATTATGCGGTGGGAGTTCTCGGCATTCGTGAGGATGATGTTTGTTTTTCGGCGGCCAAGCTGTTCTTTGCGTATGGGCTCGGCAATGCCATGACGTTTCCGCTCTGGGTCGGCGCGACCGCTGTACTCTCCGGCTTGCCGCCGAGCCCAGCCATGACGTTTGAAGTGATCGAGCAAAACAAAGCTACAATTTATTACGGCGTGCCGACGCTCTATGCGGCTCAGCTGCAAGCAATGGAATCCAACATGCCCGACCTTTCTTCCGTTCGCGCGTGCGTTTCAGCGGGCGAAGCGTTGCCGGGCGACATTCTAAGGCGATGGAAGGATAAAACCGGCGACTCGATCCTTGACGGGATCGGTTCGACAGAAATTCTTCACATCTTTATTTCCAATTCGGAAGATGACGTGAAACCAGGTGCGAGCGGACGCTTGGTGCCTGGCTATGAAGCGAAAATCGTTGGTGAGGAGAATGAAATTCTGCCGCAGGGAGAGAGCGGTGCCTTGTGGATCAAAGGTGGGTCGATTGCTAAATATTACTGGAACAATCCTGAAAAAACGGCTGCCACTATGCAGGACGAGTGGATCAATACAGGCGATACCTATTATCAGGACGAGGACGGCTATTTCGTTTATTGCGGCCGCAATGATGACATGATGAAAGTTGGCGGCATTTGGTGTTCACCGTTTGAAATTGAAGCCAAGCTCATCGAGCATCCGGCGGTATTGGAGGCAGCAGTCGTGGCACGGGCGGACGATGACGAGCTGATCAAACCGGAAGCTTTCATTATCGTTGCCGAAGGGGCGACCGGCGGCGATGAGCTAGCCGCTGAATTGCTGGAGCATTGCAAGGACGGTCTTGCACGGTACAAATATCCGCGCTGGTTTAATTTTGTCGAAGAGCTGCCCAAGACCGCGACGGGCAAAATTCAGCGCTTCCGGCTGAGGAACTAGGCTGCAAACTGATCGAGGGAAAATATGGTCGATCTTACAACAAAAGGACCGGTGGCCTTAAACGGGCTGACGGCATCTGAAGCCTCGGCGAAGCTAGAGGCAGGCGAAATCACCTCTGAAGCGCTGACCCGCGATTGTCTGGATCGCATTGCCGCTCGCGAGGGCGCAGTACAAGCTTGGGATTATATCGATCCGGACTATGCTCTATCTCAGGCAAAGGCGCTGGATAACGAACCCCGCCGAGGACCATTGCACGGCGTACCGGTCGGAATAAAAGACATCTTCGATACCAAGGACATGCCGACGGCCCATGGATTCGAGCCTTATCAGGGTAAGGAATTCGGTATCGACTCCGTTTGTGTGGAGCAGCTACGCGCCGCTGGCGTGGTAATCATGGGCAAGACGGTAACAACAGAATTTGCCTGTCCAAAGCCGCGCCATACGCTTAACCCGCATGATCCGACGCGGACACCTGGAGTTTCGTCCAGTGGTTCCGCGGCGGCTGTTGCGGATTTCATGATCCCTTTGGCAAACGGCACTCAAACCGGTGGCTCGGTAATTGGTCCGGCTGCCAACTGTGGTGTTTATGGCTACAAGGCGAGCCTCGATGGCATTGATCGCGGACGGTTCCGTCACTGCAAAAAATCGATCGATACGATAGGCCTGTTTGCACGGTCAATCGCAGACCTTGTGCTGATGCGTCAGGTTCAAACCGGCACTGCACCCGGTGTCGCCGCTGCAAATCCGCGCATCGCGTTTCTGCGGGCACCGAATTGGGAAGATGCCGAGCCGCCGATGCAGGCGGCCGTCGAACAGGTCGCTGAGATTCTGTCCGAAGCCGGTGCGTCTGTAAGTGACTTCAATCTGCCACAGGTTTTCACCGATATCATACCCGATGCCGCGGTCATCAATGCGTGGGAAGCAGCGGTTATGCTCGAAGAGGAAATTCGCGACAATTATGACAGCTTCAACGATCACAATACCGAACGCATGGAGTGGGTAAAAACGATTGGCGAGGACGACTATCTTAATGCCGGCAAGGCGATGGACAATGCGCGCGCTGAAATGGATTCAGTATTTGATGATTACGACCTGATCCTGTCGCCAAGCCTGCCCGGCGAAGCACCCGTCGGTCTCACTGAAGTCCGCACAGCAACCTTCGCACGGCTCTGGACACAGATGTATACGCCGTCAGTAAACTTCCCTCTATTTGAAGGCCCCGATGGATTGCCGGTCTGTTTTCAGCTGGTTGGTAAGCGCGATACCGATGATACGCACCTAGCGAATGCGCTTTGGGCGGACGAAAAGTTACGGGCAGCGCTGGGCAATATCCCGGTAAAAGTCTAACTATTCGAACAGCCAATAATACCCATAGGCCACAATGATGGCCGGTATCCCGCTATAAAGCGTCGCTATTAGGGCGGCTTTGGGCGCCATTGCGATTGCCGGGAACAGGGCGTCACCGTCATTACTGATCGCGTTCCCTATTTCTGCAGAGAAGGGTACAAGGCCATTGAGATACATCGCGGCGACAACGACTTGAGGGCCGCAGCCCGGAATAAATCCAACTAAAATGGCAATCAAGGGGACGAGAGGCGCCCAGGTTTTGAACAATACCTGCAGGTCGACACCGGTGAAGTGCACGCCAAGCTCATAAATCAAATAGGCGAAGGCGACCCAGACGGTGACAAAGCAAGTGTCGCCGACGACGCGCGCAGGTGCGTCGCCCAGACGTCCTGTCCCCGCAGACGCCCAGCTCAGATTTGCATTGTCTTCGGAAATTGACTCAGGGCGGATAGGTGAGACCATGCCCCACAGCATTAACGAAACAACGGCGCCAATAAGCCCTACCCAAACAACTGTTTCAGTGCCCATGAATGTCCCAAAGATCGCTTCAGTGTCGGCCTGAAATGCAACAAATCCGCCAAAAAATAGGCCGGGCACCAGAAATAGGGTCCAGAGATACCGCCATGCCCGTGAGTCAACGCGCCGTATACAGGGGCTGCAGGTGGGTTCCGAACCATCGCCCTTGTAGCGAAGAAAATCAGTTCCATGGATTGCATCAACGGCGTATCCCGATAGGACGCCGACAACGAAACCAATTGCGAAAATCGAAAGCCCTTCTCCAGGTGCCTGGGCCAACAGTAGAAAGGCCGCATCGCCCATTGTTGCCGTCAGAACGGAAACTACGGAACCAAAGCTAATCCCCCCGCGAATATATTGTGTGATGACCATAATGGCGCCGCCGCAACCAGGCAGCGCACCCAAACCAGCGGCGATGGGAACCTGCCAGACATGGTGTTTCGCCAGGAGAGATGTGACGTCAATTTTGTACCAGGCTTCAAGCGAGTAAAAGATCGCCAGGGTTGCGGCAACAAAGACAGTTACCTGCAGAAACGCATCCGACAGGCTTTGCGCCATGATCTTTGCTGCATCAGTTGAAAGCGCGGCGAGCAACGCGAGTCCGAATAGCACGGCAAGCCGGATTGGACCAAAAGCGTTGGCCCACCTTGCTGTGCCTTCGAGGCTACGCCGCGCAACAATGCTAAGCGATGTCATTGGAGGTTTTCCTCAGTTTTGCAGCCGCTCTTAGAGCCAAAGTGAACGGTTCTTTCCAAAAGTTTAGCCTTGGCTAAAAATACTAGAAAATACTAAAACATTGTCAAGACTCTAAACAATAACTTATGTTATTTTTATGAAAAATAACGACAACACAGAGGAAGATATGAGTTCGGACCCAAAAGGGGGTGGCGCAGTTTCTGCGCACATGACACCAGACAAACAGGCGAGCCATTTTAAACGTGCCCGCGAGGCACGGGAGTCCGAGATAATCGAGGACTACGTCGAGCTTATCGCTGATTTGATTGATGAGCATGGTGAAGCTCGTGCCGTCGATATTGGCAAACGTTTGGGCGTTACGGGCGCGACGGTCAACAAAATGATCGCACGGTTAAAAATGATGGATCTCGTCAATGCGGAACCTTATCGGTCAATATTTTTGACTGATGAAGGCCGTAAAATGGCCGAGGCATCCAGGGCCCGACACCATATTGTTGTAGCTCTCCTGAGAGCCGTCGGTGTGGATGAAGCGACGGCGTGGGCCGACGCAGAGGGGATGGAGCATTGCTGCAGTCCCGAAACCCTAGCGGCTTTTGCGGAATTCGTTAAGAAACAAGGCAGCTAGTTGGTCGGTTGCCAGTATCCCTGCACGCCGATAGATTTTGGCTATGAGATATTGTCAGGGTCCTGACCCCCAAACCAAAACACCAAACTTTATCGCACCACCAAAAGCCTGCGATGCGCATTGCCATGTCTTTGGGCCGGAAGCGAAATTTCCGTTTGCTGAGGGCCGAACCTATACACCGCCTGATTCCCCGTTTGAAGCTATGCAGATATTGCAAAAGACACTGGGTATCGAGCGCGCCGTGATTGTACAAGCAACCTGCCATGGAACCGACAACACGGCGGCACTGGATGCTATAGCGCGGTCCGAAGGCCGCTATCGCGGCGTTGCTATCGTTGATGACAGCTTTTCCGATGATGATTTTAAGCAGCTTGATGATGGCGGGATGCGGGGCATACGATTCTCGTTCGCACGCCATATAGGTAACGCGCCGGACTTTTCATTGGTTCGCCGCATAACGGAGCGCGTGGCACCCTTGGGCTGGCATGTTGTGATCTATATGGAAGCACCGGATATTGTTGAAAATGCTGACACATTGGCAGATCTTCCATTGCCGGTAGTGATAGACCATATGGGGCGTGTAAAGACCAAAGACGGCGTCGAACAAGAGGCCTTTCAGCTTCTGCTTGGCCTCCTGCGTGACAAGGAAGATTTCTGGGTAAAGATTTGCGGTGCGGAACGAATTTCGTCGGGTGGTGCACCTTTTGAAGATGCCGTGCCGTTTGCGCAGGCCTGCATTGAAGCAGCGCCGGATCGTGTTTTATGGGGTACGGATTGGCCGCATCCCAATATTGAGGGGCTCATGCCCAATGACGGCGATTTAATGAATCTGCTGGCGCTTCACGCCCCGGATGAGGCCACACGCAATCGTATTCTCGTTGACAACCCGGCAAGGCTATACGGTTTTCCAGACTAGCTCTTGAGGTCCTGACCGACGTCCCAGGTAACGACGAGCTTTTCCATTGCGACAACGGCGGCATACAGGACAACACCAACGATGCTGAGGACGGTTAATGCCGCCATTAGGAGCGGTGTGTCGATATTGCCTTCGGCAAAAACGATGAGATAGCCCAACCCTCTTTGCGCAGTGACAAACTCTGCAACGATAATTCCGATGACAGCAAAGGTGATGCCGATCTTTAATCCACTGAAGATATAGGGCAGGGCGTTGGGAAACTCGATCTTACAGAAAACTGTCCAACGATTGGCGCTAAAGGAATGAGCCATGCGGACCATAAGCGGGTCGGTGCTAAGAATGCCAGCATATGTGTTCACAACCATCGGGAAAAAGGCGATGACGAAGGCCAGGAGCACCCGAGACAGTGTGCCCAAGCCGAACCAGACAATGAACAGTGGTGCGAGCGCAACCTTGGGCACGACCTGAAACGCAACGACCAGCGGATAAACGCTATTGTGAAAGACCGGGAAAAAAGCCAGTAAAACGCCTAGACCCATTCCAACGATTACCGCAAGCGCAAACCCCAGCAGGCATTCGCTGGTCGTGGGCCAGGTATGAATGGCAAGCAATTCCCAATGTTTGAAAATTGTTTGAATAATTTTTACCGGCGTCGGCAAAATTGCTTCGGGTACGTTGAACGAAACCACCCAAACATGCCAAATGACGAGCATTAAGAGCGCTATCGCAGTTGGGCCTGCGATCTGCCCCGCCATTGAAAATAATTTGCTGTCCGAATTGTTGTTGGCCATGGCTCTAACTTCCGGCGTCTAGTGTTCGATCAAGCCGCGCAAATGCGCGACATATTCGTTGAATTCAGGCGTTTCCTCGATAGAGAGTTCGCGTGGTCGCGGCAGGTCGATCGTTACGATTTCGCTGATCACCGCAGGGCGGGGTGACATCACGAAGACACGGTCTGACAGGAACACGGCCTCGCGAATACTGTGCGTTACAAACAACACAGTCTTTTTATATTCTTCCCAGATCCGCAAAAGCTCCTGATTCATTAAATCACGAGTCATTGCATCAAGAGCGCTGAACGGCTCATCCATAAGGAGAAGGTTCGGATTATGAATAAGCGCTCGGCAAATTGCGACACGTTGTTGCATCCCGCCAGAGAGTTCGCTCGGTACATTATCTGCAAACCCTGACAAACCTGTCATTTCGAGGAGTTCGTTCGCTCTCTCAATATAATCGTCGGTCTTCAACCCGAGACTCTCGATGGGGAACAGGACATTCTTCAGGATCGTCCGCCACGGCATTAGAACAGGTGCCTGGAAAACGACGCCTGTATCGCGGCGCGGCTTGGAGACCGCCTCGCCACCCACCGACACGGTACCCGACGTTATCGGTAACAACCCGCCGACAATCATCAACAAGGTGCTTTTGCCGCATCCGCTGGGTCCAAGGATGGAAATAAATTCACCTTCCGCGACTTCCATCTGGACTTCGCGAATAGCCTCAATTTCGTCGCGACGCGTTTGGTATGTCTTGCGGAGATTTTCGACCCGAACATGGGCGTTGGCTTCAGTCATTTTAGGAGGTTACCAATCAAAACTAATTACGCAAACGACCCGTTTCCCCAATTTGGGGAAACGGGTGTCTGAGACAAATGAAACGCTTACGATTTAGCCGGATCGTTGTTGGCCGAGAGCTTCTTGGCTTTCGCCCATTCGGCTTTAGACAGCTTGATGTTACCAGCAAATTTATTGGTAAATAGCTTGTCGATCGCCGGGACCTTCTTGGCATTCATGTACTTGATGACCACGTCGCGGGTCCGCGTCTGATCCTTTTCGTCCATCCAGCCAAGACCGTTCTTTTCTACAGCTGGGCCAATCGACAGGAAGTTGGTGTTGCCCGAATGGATCAATAGCAGTTCGCGCGACTTGGTTTTCAATTCAGGCCGTGCCGCAATCATGTAATCCAAAGACTTGCCAGGATCGAGTAATTGCAGTTTCAGACCTTCCATGGCGCCGTCAACGATCGCCTGAACCAGGGCTGGCTCGTTCTTGATCATGTCGGAACGCGTGATCAGTCCGAGGTCAAGCGTTTGCAATCCATAATCGGCATACATGAAATGAACAGCAGGTGTCTTGCTGGCGAGCGACGCTGCGTTACTGACATAGTAGGTGCCGGTGCAGTCGGCCTGCTTATTGAGAACTGAGCTGATGAGCTTACTCGGATGCACAAGATTGCGTTTGATCTTGCCAATATCGACCCCTGCGGCCCGTGCAAAGCCAGGCATCATGAGTGTGTCGCCTGAAGCAGCGGCACCAACCAATGTAGCGCCTTCAAGGTCTTTGGGAGTTTTGATCCCGCTATCCTTGCGGCAGGAGATCGCAATAGGACTCTTTTGCAGTTTCGCACCAATGGCGACGACATCGAGGCCTTTAGAAACGCCGTTAACCGCAACGCCATAGCTGGCTTCCGCAAAATTAACAGTCTTCGAGGAAATTGCTTTGATCGCCGCGCCCGATCCGTATCCGCGTTGAATGGAAACGTCGAGACCGCGTTTTTTCCAATAATCTGCCGCAGCAGCAAACAGGAACGTATGTCCGCCAACGAAAAGCCAGGGCAGCATGAATTGAACTTTGCGCATTTTCGACGCACCGACTTCGCTTACGATGGCGGGGGCAACGCCCGTCGCCAGCATAACGCCAAGACCAGTACCGCCTTTAACAATTGTCCGGCGCGTAACGTTTTTTGCAGCGCCCTTGTCAGTCTTCTTAGTCATCTGTCTCCCTCTCAATAACGGTTTCTATCTTTATGAGCCCTAAGAAACTCGGACCGCGAAGAAACTCTACCCTGATTCCCGCATAATGCGTAGGGGAATCTACAAAAATAGAGCAGCCCTAACCGATAGGAATTTCCATTGATTTTTGGACGGCCGGCCGCTGGGTAAGGGCGTCCACCCATCGAACGAGATTGGGGTACTCATTGAGATCAATGAAATCGAAAGCGAATGCCGCAAATCTTCCGATCGCCATCATGTCAGCAACAGAATAGTTCCCCGCAAAATATTCGTTTTCTGCGAGGTGATGATTTATGGCTTCCAGAAGAGTACGACACTGTCCTTCCAGATCGCGTGCATGATTAAGGTTCGAAAAACTGACCGAAACATTTGTGGCGAGATAGATAAGCCATTGTTTTACCTGCCATCTTTCTTCTTCGGTTTCGCCGATAAACTGGCCAGTTTTTCCGCCGATATATTCCAGGATAGCTGCGGACTCCATTAGATGAATCGGCTCGCCACCGGGTCCGTCTGGGTCAATCAGGCAGGGCACTTTGCCGCCCGGGCTGATTTTTAAATATTCCGGTTCTTTGTTTTTGCCGCTGTGCGGGTCAACCGCGATCAAATTATAGGGTGTGCCGGTTTCTTCTAAAATGATGATTGGCCGACGGCCGTTCGCAGACTTCCAACAATAAAGATCGATCATGTCTTAAATTTCCAAAATGTTACGAGACCTGTTCGCTATACGATTTTGGCCGTTACGTTCTCATAAATGTTTAGGTCAGCTAAACCGGAATTCTTTTGCGGCGCAAGGCCGCTTGTCGGATTGTGCCTGCGGCGTTCGATCAGTACACTGCGGCCACCAAAACGAAATCTCCAGGGAATTCCTACAGGAAGTAAAATGGCAGACATACCGAGACTCAATGGCGTGATTGGCGCACTCGCTGCTGGGAAGCCAGCCTTTACCGCTTTTTCGACACCCGATGTGACGTCAGCGCTCGCATACAGCACCAACACGGGCTATGACGGCATCGTGTTCGAAATGGAGCACAATCCGTGGGACGGACCGGTGCTGCGCGATTGCTTGCAGTACATGCTCAATCGCGGACAGATCGCAAAATCAGCTTCTCTCGCACCGACGGTGACCCCAATGGTTCGGGTGCCGCCCAACGGCAACGAGATGGCGCAATGGCAGGCCAAGCAAGCACTGGACCTTGGCGTTTACGGCGTGGTCTGGCCGCATATCAGCTCGGTTGAAGAAGCTTATAACGCGGTGGCGGCCTGTCGGTATCCACGGATGAGCGACGCACCGCTTTATGAGCCTGCGGGTATTCGTGGGGATGGACCAACTGGCGCTGTGCGATATTGGGGTATCAGTCAGCAGGAATATTATCAGCGTGCCGATGTCTGGCCTCTGGCACCAGAAGGCGAAATTCTTGTCATTTTGATGATCGAAGATACCAAGGGGATGGCGGCATTGCCCGATATTCTCAAGGACGTGCCGGGCGTCGGTGCCGTTTTGATCGGCGAGGGAGACTTAAGTCAGGAACTCGGCTATCCCCGCCAATACGAGCATCCAGTCGTTCTCGAAGCAATGGCGGAGATCGTTGCGAATTGTAAGGAAAATAGCGTCGCTGTCGGGCACCCGCATGTGAACGCCGGAAATGTGGAGCGCATTTTGGAAGAGGGTTACACCTTCCTGATGGCTGCACCGGTCCGCTCGACGCCTGGGTTGGACAAAGGTCTGGAACTTTCGGGACGTGCGGATGGCGGTGGTGATAAATCCACCGAACCCGCGCCGTCTTATTGATTAATTTAGGGAGTAACTTCAAATGATTATCGATTGCCACGGCCACTATACAACCGAGCCGGAAGCGCTGACCGATTACCGCAAAGAACAGTTAGCGGGTGTCGACAATGATCCCAACTTTGTGCCGTCCGAAGCGAGTTTTGAATGCAGCGACGATGAAATGCGCGAACGGCTTGAGCCAGCTCAAATCAAATTGCAACAGGACCGTGGTTCCGATTTAACAATCTTTTCGCCCCGTGCTGTTGGGATGGGCCATCATCTCGGTACTGCGAAAACCAGCGAATACTGGGCGACGATTTGTAACAATATGGTGCGCCGGGCCTGCGACCTTTATCCGGATAACTTCGTACCGGTATGCCAGTTGCCGCAATATCCCGGCATTGAGCCCAGAAACTGCATTGCCGAGCTGGAACGCTGTGTCAATGAGATGGGTTTTATTGGGTTGAACCTGAATCCAGACCCTTCTGGAGCTATGTGGACTGATCCACCGATCACAGACAAATGGTGGTATCCAATTTACGAGAAAATGGTCGAGCTTGACGTCCCCGCGATGTTGCATGTCAGCGGATCGTGCAATCCGAACTTCCATCATACCGGATCCCACTATCTCTGCGGTGACACGACAGTGTTTATGCAGTTGCTCATGTCAGACCTGTTTAAGGAATTCCCGACACTGAAATTCATTATTCCCCACGGTGGTGGTGCCGTGCCGTATCATTGGGGCCGCTTCCGGGGTCTTGCACAAGATATGGGCCGTCCGCCATTGGATGAACTTTTGCTCAACAATGTGTTTTTCGACACTTGCGTTTATCACCAGGCGGGAATCGATTGCATGCTCAAAGTGATTCCCACGAAAAATATTTTGTTCGCTTCAGAAATGGTCGGTGCAGTGCGCGGTGTCGATCCCGAAACCGGATATAACTACGATGACACCAAACGTTACATCGATGCGGCCGATATTACAGACGCCGAAAGAGCGCAGATTTTCTCGGAAAATGCGTTCAATGTGTTCTCTCGTCTGGAAGGCGCAATCGGCGGCCGCAAATAGCTGTTTATATTAAGGTAGATGAAACCGGTCGTAATTTTACGCGGCCGGTTTCTTTTTGAAATTCATCGATCCCGACAAAAAATTTCATCTATGTGAAATTTTTTTTCCACAGCTTTTCCACAGCGAAATCGGCAGTTTTCCACAGGCTATAAATAGTTTCACCCCGTTGCATCCACCTAATTATGCACAAAATATGGTATGTTGTAGGGGTCAAAACACTAATTCTTGTTGACGGGACGATTCAGCTTCGGCAAACTTCACTCCGTTCCGTCATGTTGGGGGAAGGGAAGTTCAGCTTCACGCCTGCTCCAAATTGGGCCTGAAAAGGCCAAGCAGGTGCCGGGGTTTCGACTCCTCTGAAAACTCCTGACATTACGCGGATCCGGGGATTTGGTTGTCCCGGACGATTCATAAAGTGGGGGATCTCCGGGATTATGTCGTTGTGTAGCGTAAAGGGAGTTTTGGGGTGCTAGATATCGTAAACGGAGACATTACACCTGAAGTCTTTCAGACCGAACGTGGTATCCGCGTCATGGTCGATCACAGCCGTGATGAAAAGTTGACCGAATTCGGTAAAGAGACCCTGTCAGATCGATATTTAATGCCGGATGAAAGTTATCAGGATCTCTTTGCACGTGTCGCGGCGCATTACGCGGACGATTCGGAGCACGCTCAGCGGCTTTACGATTACATCAGTAACCTATGGTTCATGCCCTCCACGCCGGTTCTTTCGAATGGCGGTACCAAGCGCGGATTGCCAATCTCGTGCTTTCTGAATGAGGCAAATGACAGCCTGAGCGGCATTGTGAATCTATGGAACGAGAATGTCTGGCTCGCGGCAAAGGGCGGCGGCATTGGTAGCTATTGGGGCAATCTGCGTTCCATCGGCGAGAAAGTTGGCGCCAATGGCAAAACCTCGGGCATTATTCCATTCATTCGCGTTATGGATTCGCTGACGCTGGCGATCAGTCAAGGCTCGTTGCGGCGTGGGTCTGCGGCAATCTATCTGCCAATTGACCATCCCGAAATTGAAGAATTTATCGAATTACGGCGTCCGACCGGTGGCGATCCCAACCGGAAAGCGCTCAACTTGCATCACGGGATTCTACTTACCGACGAGTTTATGCGTTTGGTTGAGGAAGATGGCGAAATGCCGCTTCGCAGCCCGAAAGACCGTCACGTGGTACGGACTGTTTCCGCCCGCTCATTATGGATTCGCCTGCTGACGGCGCGCGTCGAGACCGGCGAGCCCTATTTCATCTATATCGACCATGTAAACAAGGCGATCCCGGAACATCACAAACTTGCTAATCTTGAAGTCAAAATGTCCAACCTGTGCAGTGAGATTACGCTGCCGACGGGCACCGATAAGGATGGCAAGGAACGTACCGCCGTATGCTGCTTGTGCTCGCTCAATCTTGAAACCTGGATGGAGTGGAACGAAGAACCGCAATTTATTCCTGATGTCATGCGGTTCCTCGACAATGTTCTGCAGGATTTCATCGATAATGCGCCCGATGAGATGGACCGCGCCCGCTATTCGGCAATGCGCGAGCGTTCGGTTGGTCTTGGCGTGATGGGTCTGCACTCTTTCTACCAGCAGCAGAATATTCCGTTGGAATCGGTTATGGCGAAAGTGTGGAACAAGAAAATGTTCAAACACATCCGCGAACAGGCTGATGTGGCGTCAGTTGAGTTGGCACATGAACGTGGTGCCTGCCCGGATGCCGCCGATTACGGCATCATGGAACGGTTCTCGAGCAAAATGGCGGTCGCCCCGACGGCATCAATTTCGATCATTTGTGGCGGTTCATCGCCTGGTATCGAGCCGATTGCTGCGAATTCCTTTACGCACAAAACGCTGTCCGGCTCGTTTAGCGTCAAAAACAAGTATCTCAAGGAGCTGCTGGCCGAAAAAGGCAAGGATACCGACGAAATCTGGTCATCTATCACGACGCATGAAGGCTCGGTTCAGCATCTCGATTTCCTGACAGACGATGAAAAAGACGTGTTCAAGACGGCGTTTGAGCTTGATCAGCGCTGGATTATCGATCTTGCGGGCGATCGTTCCGAATTCATCTGTCAGTCGCAATCAATAAACGTATTCCTGCCGGCCGATGTCGAAAAGAAAGTGCTGCATCAAATCCATTGGCAGGCCTGGAAGAAAGGCGTCAAAAGCCTCTATTACTGCCGGTCCAAATCGATCCAGCGTGCCGAAGCAGTATCGCAGAAGCAGGAAGTCACCGAGATTGCGGAGGACGGCATTATGCCGGTGCCGTCGCCGGATGCGATTGAGATCCCGCTGGCTGCTGCTGCTTCAAGCGAAGGCGGTTCGGAAAACGACAATGATTACGAGGAATGCCTCTCTTGTCAGTAAGGAACAGATAATAGGAACTTTGGGGCCATCGGGGCCCCAATATTTTGGGAATTTGCGGGAAGGGAAGAATAGAAAATGTCAGGGCTGTTGGAAGAAAAGATCGTCTATAAGCCGTTTCGCTATCCGTGGTGTTACGACGCTTGGCTGACGCAGCAGCGTGTTCATTGGATTCCCGAAGAGGTGCCGTTGGCCGATGACGTCAAGGATTGGCACAACAAGCTAAATCCCGTGGAACGTCATACCCTGACACAGATTTTCCGCTTCTTCACGCAGGCCGATATCGAGGTCAATAACTGCTATATGAAGCATTACTCGCAGGTCTTTAAACCGACCGAAGTGCAGATGATGCTGGCGGCGTTCTCGAATATTGAGACCGTTCATATCGCAGCCTATTCCTATCTGCTCGATACTATCGGCATGCCCGAGACCGAGTATCAGGCTTTCCTCCGCTACAAGGAAATGAAGGACAAGTACGACTATATGCAGGGCTTCAACTGCAATAGTAAGGTGGATATCGCCAAGACGCTCGCAGTGTTCGCGGCCTTTACTGAAGGGCTTCAGCTCTTTGCGTCATTTGCGATCCTGCTCAACTTCCCGCGTCACAACAAGATGAAGGGGATGGGCCAGATCGTTTCCTGGTCGGTGCGGGATGAGAGCCTGCATACTGAATCCATGATCAAGCTTTTCCGGACCTTTGTGTCGGAAAACCCTGAAATCTGGACAGCTGATTTACAGCGCGAAATCTACAAAGCCTGCAATACAGTCGTGGATCACGAAGATGCCTTTATCAATTTGGCGTTTGAGTTGGGACCGGTTGAAGGGCTGACGGCGGGTGAGGTGAAGGATTACATCCGTTATATCGCTGACCGGCGTTTGTCGCAGCTCGGCCTGCAGCCGATCTTCCGTATCGAAAGCAACCCGCTCCCCTGGCTGGATGAAATCCTCAACGGGGTTGAGCATGCGAATTTCTTCGAAAACCGTGCGACCGAGTATTCCAAAGCGGCAACGCGAGGAGACTGGGACGAGGTATGGAACAGCTGATTGCTTAGCGTAGTTTCTTAGAGTAGGCACCGGAGCAATTAGCCGGGCCGCCGTCCGCAAGGGCGGCGGCCCATTTCTTTAGCCCACCAATGGATTTTGATCTACGCGGATTCTTGCCCAAAGACACCAGAGGAAATCAGGGAGTTAATCTCCTTGCGGATGATCTCGCTTACGACCTCCGCGACCGGATCGCCCGCTAGGTCCTCCCGCATGATCAAGGTCCGTGTAATACCAATGCCATTCAACCGCGTGACATTAAATTTGTGATTCTTTAATTCTTCAAAAATCGAGGAATGCGGCAAAAGCGCATAGGCGAGGCCCCGTCTTACGAAGTCTTTAATTACATCGAGGCTTTCCAATTCGTAGGCAATATTGAGGGAGACACCGGCTTTTGCGGCGGCATGATCAAATATTTTTTGTGGCCCACTTGCCCGGCCAAATGTTGCCAGCGGAAATGGTTGCAGTTCTGAAATCTCAATGTTTTCTGCAGAGAAACGTTCATCCGAACGACCGCCGACAAGATAAACCGGTTCAGTGACAAGAGGTTCTAAAGTGAATCCTGTACGTGAGTCAGGATCTACCATTACTGCGATATCGACGCGTCGAGAATCAAGCGCTGCCAATAATGTATAGGCGCCACCCTCGACCACCCTAAGGGCTATTCTTGAAAAGTTTTTCTCAATCGAATTTGCTACACCGCCGAAAAGGTGTCTTCCCAATGAACCCGGTGCACCAATCGTGGCAATACCAGACGGGCTTTCGACATCTTCCGATACCAGCGATCGGATTTCGTTTAATTGGCGAATGATTGCTGTCGCATGGTCGAGGAATCGCGTGCCGGCGGGCGTTAGGCGAATGCCTCTCGCATGCCTAGCACATAGTTCGACGCCAAGTTCCCCTTCCAATGACCGGAGATGACGCGTTAGGGCTGGCTGGGCAACGTGAAGACGGTTTGACGCCTCTCTTAAACTGCCAGCGGCAGCAATTTCCACAAAATATCTGAGCTGGCGCAGTTCCATATCCGCTTCTTAATTGATCACAATTTGTTATCGATAACGAGACTAACACGATATTTATCGTTTCAAAATGTTATCGGTAGGTTGTCTACAACAAAAATAAATTTTAAGACCAACAGGGTTCCGACGCAGTAAAACATCATGTCATTGCCTATACCGAAAACGGCAGCAGAAGCGCTGCTCATGCGCATGAAATTTTGCGGAATTGACTACGTCTTTTCCAACGGTGGGACTGATTTTGCTTCAATCATCGAAGCGTATGCACGCGGGGCGACCGCGGGGTTGCCAATGCCGGAGCCCATCATCGTAGCGCATGAAACTGCAGCCGTCGCGATGGCGACAGCCGTGCAAGCGACCCGAATTGGCTTGGTTATCTTCGCGATCCCCTTCTTGTTTGCCTATAACCCGATAATGCTGATTGTCCCTGAAGGGGGTGCGGCCTGGGATACTGTTGCTTTCCTCTTCGTACTGATAAAGCTCGCGGCCATTGTTTACATGCTTTCAAGTGCCGCATCGGGTTTCGACAAGACGAAAATGCACGTGCTCGAATCCATTTTGCGTATCGCAATTGCCTTGATCATTATTCACCCTGATATGTTGATCAGCGGATGTGCGATTGGTGCCGCGATAGCGATTTTTGCCGGGCATCGAATGCTAAAGTTAAGTCGCACATGAATTTGTAAATAAGCGCTGCTTTTGGTCCGGAAAAAGTCCTTTTCCATTGACAGGATATGGCTCTATGCGGATTCTGTCCGTCAGATTTATGGATGGAAAGTCATCTAGCGATTAATAGGGAGATTTGGAATGACGAATGAGACCCCCGTAAAGTTAGCGGTCATGAATGCTGTGCACGATTTGCCCGTGTTGGTGGCTCGCGACGAAGGGTTTTTTAAAGACGAAGGACTCGACATCGAGTTTGTGACGACGCCCGGCATGGCACAGGTCACAACTTCGCATACGGTTCAATTTGACTCTGTTTTCGAGCGCCCACTCGACTCTGTCTATAACGATGGGGGCATAGATCAGTTCCGCATGTGCGAGTGGGGGATCGTCAAACGGGCTGTAGAAGCCGAGGCAAACGGATTGCGGTCGCGCAAAATTGTTTCTCTCGGTGCGTCCATGTCCAAATTCGCCATTGCCGTTAATCCCGACTCCGATATTTACGAGCCTGAAATGCTGAAGGGCAAGCCGATCGCGGTCACGCCGAATAACGGATCGCACTTCGTTACCCTGAAGATGATCGAAGGCTTTATTGCGAAGGAGCATGTAAAGGTCACTAATGCAGGCTCGATGCCTAAACGGATCGATGCCCTCAAGAAGGGTGAGGTCGCTGGCGTCAGCTTGATGGAACCTTGGATTAGCGTCGCAGAAAAAGAAGGGCTTCGTATCCTGATGGAATCTCATTCAACCCGCGCGGAAGCGGCAGGTGATGACCTCGACGGGCCGACCCTTGCGGCAATGTTTCGGGCGCAGGCGCGGGCGTGCGAGGTTTTAGCCAATGATCCGACGCCTTATATCCACTATTTCATCAATGAAACCGGTGGACGGCTGGACGAGAAAGATTTCCGCCATGAGCGGTTGCTCCATGCGCCGCCGCAGCCTTATACGCGGGAACGTTGGGACGATACCTATAACTGGACGGTGAGCTGGAATATGACAGTGCCAGACGCCAGTTACGAACAAATCGTCGATAACCGCGCGTTCGATTAAAGCAGTTTAATAAGCCACCACCAGTTGCCTTACGGGCGATTGGTGGTGGTTTTTTTTGTGAAATTGAACGCTTAGCTCGGCAGGAAAACGCCCTTGCCTGTCTTTTGCTGATCCAGCAATTTATAGGCCTCATCCGCCTGTTCGAGCTTGAACTGATGGGTGAAGACGCTATCGACGTCGATCTTGCGATCCGAGACAAATCGCGCACAATCGGCCTGTCCGTTCTTGGAAAATGTCCAATGGCCCACCAATGTCACCTGACGGAAAACAAGGTCTGGCCCAACCATGAAGGTAAGTTCGCCCCCACCCGCAATGAAACAGCAAGTGCCCCATTTACGGGTACCTTTGACCGCCGCTGTACGTGCCTGCGAGACGCCCGCCGTTTCAACAACTTTGTGGGCGCCCTCACCGTGCGTCAGCTCTTTGATGGCCTCGACTGGATCAACATCTGTTGGATCAATAACAGCGTGCGCCCCTTTCTCAAGGGCAAGCTCTCGGCGTTCGGGAGATGTCTCAATAGCGATAACATGCGCGCCCATCTCCGCGCCGAATTGGGTTGTTGATAGTCCGACAGGACCCTGGCCATAAACAGCGAGCGTCTCGTCACCTTCAAGGCCTACTCTTTTAAGCGCGCCATACGCCGTCCCCGTGCCGCAGGAAATGGCAGCGCCGGTCATAAAGCTTAGATCCTCCGGCAACGGAACCAGCGTATGAGCCGCAGCGGCCATATAGCGTGCATGTGCGCCATGGCCTTGGCCAGAGCCATAAACCGTGGGGCCTTCATCGCAAAGTTGTGACCAGCCCGATTTACAGTGCCGGCAATTGCCACAGCCGTCATAGTGATGAACCATGACCCGGTCGCCGACCTTTGCTTCGCTCTCGGTAACATGTTCGCCGAGTGCCACGACGACGCCACATGGTTCGTGACCTGCAATAAAATGCTCGGTTCCTTTAAATTCACGACGATATGCATGTAAATCGGTGCCGCACATACCGGACGCCTTGATTTCAAGAACAACGTCACGCGGGCTAGGCGTAGGGTCGGCAAACTCCCGCAATTCCAGTTCGCGGTTTCCGAGAAATGTAATGCCCAACATACTAATTTCGCCCCCAGATAATTCACATCGATTACAAATAGTAATAGCATTTTGCGAGTTGGGGGACACCTGACCGACTTTCTTTACTTGTCTCTCGTGACGTGGGCATTTGGGCTGGTATCATGAGCCATCATCAACGATCAGGCATTCGCCGGGGAGATCGATATGGCTCACAAATTTACAAATCCGGATAGCGTAACGACGCCGCTAAATTATCATCAATCCGTAGAAGCAGAACCAGGTTGTCGATATCTGTTTGTCGCCGGACAGACGGGTATTGCGCTCGATGGTTCAATCCCGGATGGCATAGAGGCGCAGGCGGAGCTTGCCTTTGGTAATATGCAAAAAGTTCTCGCGGAATCGGGTTTTGGCCTTGAAGACGTCGTCTTTATGAAGTCATTTCTGACACGACGCGAGGATCGTGACGGATACCAAAAAGTTCGAGCCAGCGTCTGGGGAACAAACAAACCCGCCTCAACATTCTTGCTGGTTTCTGGACTAGCAAGGCCCCAATTTCTGGTCGAAGTCGAGTGTATCGCCGCAAAGAAAGATTGATATGACGAACGTACCCGCCGATGCGCCCCAAACCCCGGGCGGTTCAGCCGTATTTCTTGACCATGTCGGATGGTTTGTACCCGATATGGATGCGCTTTCGGACACCATGGAAAAGCTGGGATTTGTTCTGACGCCCTTTGTTGCGCAGCACAATGCTGATCCAGATGGCGGAGCGCCTATACCGGCGGGGACCGGTAACCGCTGCGCGATGCTACAGCGTGGTTATCTTGAGTTTCTCGCGGCTGTTCCCGGTGTCGACACCCCTCTGGCGCAACAACTCAATGACGCGCTGGATCGCTATCATGGTTTGCATCTAATCGCTTTTACCGTTGATGACAGTGAAGGAGCACATAAAAGGCTCCACGACGGTGGTTTTACACCGCTCGATCCGGTGCATCTGCGCCGGCCGCTGACGCTAGGCGACGGTAGTGAAGCCGAGGTCGCCTTTACGGTACTGCGTGTTCCGCCCGGCGTAATGGCGGAAGGCCGCATTCAAATGCTGCGTCAAGAAACGCCGGATCTGGTGTGGCAGGATCATTTGATTGCCCGCGAAAATGCCGTGGTGGCATTGGGTGGTGTGATTTTATGTGTTGATGACGTTGAGGAAGCATCTGAACGCTTTAGCCGGTTTGTCGGCGTACCGGTTGAGGGTGCTGGTGGTTATCGCTCTCTGCAGCTTGATCGTGGGAGACTGGGTTTTATGACGCCCGAAGAGATCAAGGGACGCATATTTGCCATAGAAGTCCCGACGACACCGTTTATGGCAATCGTCTGCCTGCAATCAGAAGATCTTGGCAAAACCCAACATTTTTTATCAGACGCTGCTATTTCGATCACGAAGCTTAGTGATCACGCCTTACTGGTAAATTCCCAGGATGCAGCTGGAGCTTCAATCATCATCTTCGATAAGGAAGAAGTGTGGCCGCCCGGAGATTAGTCGTCGCTTTCTGAATAGTTGGTAATGTTCATGTCTGCATCGAATTCCAGCAGACCGTCCTGAAGCCACTGCGATGGTAGGACCTGCGGGCCGCGTTTTAAAGTCGGGAAAATCGCAGCGTCCTCCTTAGTTTGGGCTGGCCAGACATTGTTAGCGACAGCGGATTCGCGAACCAAAATGTCATCAGGGGTCACATTCCAAACCACCAGATCTTCCGCCAGAGTTAACGGGCCGTCATATATCGACCTGATTTCCTGCAGCACCTCGTATTTCGTGTCGAGGTCATTAAAAAAGTGGTAGGCGATGGCGAGCCGGGGTTTGACGACACTGAAGACCTTCCCAGCCTGCGCCGGGGATGTGTGATATTTGGTGGCAACCATCTCTGCGATTTCAGGTTTGAAGCCGCGGCGTCGAACCAGAGTGTCCGCCGTCATGAAAGATTCGTGAATTACCAGGTCGGCATTGCGGGCATATTCTAGGAACCACTTGTTGGGATTGGTGTCGGATGAATAGACAATGGTTCTACCATTCCATTCGAGCCGGAAGCTAACCGGGCCATCGGATATATGAACTGCGGGGAAAGAGGTGATTTTGACGCCGTTCTCTTCATAGATCACAGCTGGTTCGGAAAAATCAAACTCATGCGCAATCAGATCGCCACCCCTTTCGGGTACGCTGCCTGTACGCGTCCGGTAATCCCAAGCCAGAGTTTTTTTGAGATTTTCAATGAAGGCGGCGGTCCCATATTCCGGTGCTTCACCTGAAGGTCCCCACACCTCTAGTGGCTCAGTTCTAGCGCCAAGCCACCCACCGATCCAAAGCTCGGCGAGATCGCCGACATGATCAACATGCAAATGTCCAAGAAAGACTTTCGTAAGCTGATTATAGGGAATTTCAAGCGAGGCAAGATTGGCAGCCGCTTGCGAGCCGATATCGAAAACAAAATTTTCACCGTTACCAAGTTGTACCAAGAACGATGCCGACGCCTGGCTTCGGCGGACCAAGGGCATGCCTGTGCCAAGCGCTATCACTCTTACCTCATCCTCGGCTAGCTCCTCTGTTCCGGGAAAATAATGGTCCCGATAATCGCGATTTTTTGTAGAGATCATGATTGTCGCCTCAATGCGTATCGAAGACTTTCTGATAGTCAGCGACCTTGGCATCGATAGCCTTAGCCTCTTCCTCAGTTGGGTTGTCGGGATCCCTCGCCGGCGGGATTGCACCAAACCGCATCAGGCATGCGATGAGTAATAGCCGCGCCTTTGTCGATGTCAGGTTGCTGCCGCCAATAAAGCCACCGCCTCCAGATGAGAATCCTTCGTTATTTCCGCGTCCGACACGAACGACCGGCATTCCGCAGCGAATGGCACGGGCGAGCAGGCCCTCGCGGGGTTTATTGGTCATTGAGCCATAAGGTGACTGGCCCTCTATGACAAAGCCTGCCAGCGGATTATTCGCCAAATTATCCTCAATTTGCGCCAGCGTATCAATTTCGCGCTCCGGTCCGCTGTCAAACGACTCTGCGGTGTAGTTCCCATCTTTTACGATAGAGACGTGCGGTACAGCGCTTTCCACCAGGTTCCCATCGCCATCCTTCACGCGCACTTCGGTAGTAATGATCTGCGTCCCTTCCTGTGTAATACCATCCACGGTCTCCGGAATTTGGGTTCGGTTTACCGCTGATTGCCAGGTGTGTTTGGCTCCGGGCAAATAGGTGAGGATCGGCGGCAAATCGTGGCCACGGACCGCGCCAAGCAATCCGCCATGGCCGCCGGTTGCAACATAGCCACCAGGACGCGCGTCTCCTTTCTGTACCTCTCGGGAGGCAAATACTTGCTGCTCCTGTATGACGACCGTACCAGCCTTGTTTCGGCCGTCGGCGTCCTCCCAAACCCGGGAGGTAATATACTCAACGGAATCTACGAGATTTTTAGGCCCATCATTGCTGATTTCACCATGAGGTCGCTGTGCCGCATTGCCGCAAACTGGCAAGGTGGTATCGAGAATGATGTTGAGCCAATAAAGAGTCTCTTCTACGCGCGGACTCCCTTGAGTCCAAATTGCTCCGAGATACTCGCCGGTATCCAGAATCTTCTGCGCCTCATTGGCAATTCGCGCCAATGCGGGGCGAGGTGGTGAGACCGAAAGATGTCGTGGCCGGTAAACGAAATAGTCTTGACCTAGAGTTTCGGGCGCAATATCGCCGGACCCAACATCTGTTCGTTGATCGGCAGGCAGTCCCTTCGTGTAGCCGCTCGACGGTAGTATCCTGAAAAACTCCATGTCGGCGCGTGCGGATACAAGGTTACCCGTACCATTCTCTGCGATGCTGAGCCGGTCAATTTCCTCGAACATGCGTGAGCCGTCAGGGTAATAAGGCTGCCGACTTTTCTCCGCCGGCGCATTCGTGAAAGCGCAGTCATCCTCCCAGGCGCTACCATCTGCCTGTCGTGCCATATAGGGCAGGGGATAAAGCCCGTCCTCTGGCACAAGTTCAACTTTGTACACAGGTGTATCATCGTCGTTTTGCTGCACTTCGTTAAATTCACCGTGAGTATCCAAATAGCCGTCGGGCGGGCCATATAGCTCCGCAGCATCAGCTTCCAGGGGGTGTGCACTAAATTGTTCAACATAAACGATCGCAGGGGCTGCCAACCGTTGCGGTCGCAAAACATCGAACCTCTGCGCGCTGCCGTCAAAATTAGTTCGCAGGGGTAGATCGTATTTCTGCCGCGCTTTGTTGCTCGTGACCAGCGGCGGACTATTGCTGATCGTTGCGTTTGACCCAGATAAATGTGCAATTTTTGGTTTGTTGGCCATCGTGTCTCTCCCTGATCACTGCAAAAAGCGTAGCACGCCAATTTTGTGCCGTCTTGGGTTGGAGATTTTCGTTTTGCGATGGTTGCGTTAGAAAGAATGTATGAGTGAAGACGTTTGGGTTTTTGGATATGGATCTCTCGTCTGGCGCCCCGATTTTAAATTCGCGGAGCGGCGACCGGCTACAATTGAGGGCTGGGTGAGGCGATTTTGGCAAGGGTCAACCGATCATCGGGGTGTCCCCGGAGCGCCTGGCCGTGTAGTCACGCTTGAAGCTGATGAAAAAGGGATCTGTTGGGGGATGGCCTATAGAATCGCGGCGGCGGATGTTGAACCAATTATGGTCGAACTCGATTACCGTGAAAAAGGCGGTTACAGCGTTAAAAACGTGGAGATGATCTTCCCAACTGACGATCACCCAAATGTGACGGGGCTTGCCTACATTGGTACTCCGGACAACCCCAACTACCTTGGTCCCGAAACTGAGGAAAGAATCGCTGCTCAAGTCGTCGCATCTACTGGCCCTAGCGGTCCGAATGACGAATACGTGCTGCGATTGGCAGAAGCACTGCGTGAACTTGGAGCAGATGACCCGCATGTCTTTGAGCTAGAAAGACAAGTTCGAAAGCTGATTTGATATTGTTCAAGAAACCTTTTTCGAGATTGTCCCATAAATCGGAATTAAATTTCGAACTTTGATCATTGATTAAAATTGTATCCCGCCTAAAATGTCGTTTACCAAAATTTAGAATTACATAACTAATGTAGTTCTGCAGGAGTTTTCGATGCTTGATCTGGTCGATCTTGAAGATCATAGGAAGGCAGCGGCGGTGGGCCCGGATGCCGTAATTCCTGCTTTTTGTAAAACGGTAGGCAGGCTTCTGGCAGATCATCCATTGACTGAAGTACCAGAGCGTATTGCCGGTTACATGCCGACGCTCCTTTCGGTTCCTGATCTTCTGAAACCGGAACAAAAAACCCTTAGCGGCGAAAACTACGAAAAACATGAAGTTTTTCTTTGTCCCCATGATGAGTTTTCCGTCCTTGCCGTTGTCTGGCCCGCTGGAATTCACTCGCCTATCCACGATCATTTGACGTGGTGTACCTTTGGTATTTTTGAGGGGGAAATTCAGGAGACGGTCTATGAAGCAGCCGATGTATCAGCGGATTGCTGTGATGCAATAGCGATCAACCGTACACACCATGTTGAAGGATCGGTCGCCCACTTGCCGGTCAATGCATCAAATATTCACTGCATGCACAATCCCGGAAAGACTCCGGCTGTTTCTATTCACGTTTATGGTGGCAATTCCTCGAAACTCGGGGCAAATGTCGAAAAAATCTATACTGCCCGGTCTTGACGTAGCCTGTACGATCAGGCACATCGCCTTCAGGACATAAGGGTCGTTACCACCCCTAAAGAAGTTCAACAGGAGAGATAAATGCGCGCTGTATGCCTTCACGAACAAGGCGGAATTGAAAACCTTGTTTTGGAAGAAAATTATGACGATCCGAAAGCCGGAGAAGGACAAGTTGTCATCCGGGTAAAAGCAACGTCGCTCAATTACCACGATGTGTTCACCTGCCGCGGCATGCCGGGGATCAAGATTCCAATGCCGATGATCATCGGCCTCGATGTTGCGGGAGAAATTACTGAAGTCGGCAGCGGTGTGGAAAATTGGAGCGCCGGTGATCGGGTGCTCGTTAATCCCCTTGATCCCACAGACCCAACAAAGGGCCTAATGGGGGAAATGCTGCCCGGTGGTACGGCTGAGTACTGTCTTGTTGACGCGACGCGGCTCATCACCATCCCCGAGGGATGTTCCTACGAGCAGGCGGCAGCACTTCCCGTCGCCTACGGCACCGCACATCGCATGATGATCGCCAATGGCGGACTTCAGGGCGGTGAACGCGTGCTTATTTTGGGGGCGAGCGGTGGTGTCGGTTCATGCTGTGTGCTGCTGGCAAAGGCTATGGGCTGTGAGGTTGTCGCCTGTGGCAGTACCGAGGACAAGCTTAAGGCACTGACAGAGTGGGGCGCCGATCACGTTATCAATTACAAGGAAGAGGATTTCGTCAAAGCGATCTGGTCGAAGTTTGAAAAGCCTCACCGCCGCAAATTCGAGGGTGGTGTCGATGTTGTGATCAACTTTACCGGCGGTGATACCTGGGTGCCGTCGTTTAAGGTTACGCGCCGCGGCGGAAAAATTCTTACCTGTGGTGCGACAGCCGGTTTCGATCCAAAGACTGATTTGCGGTACGTCTGGACATTTGAACTCAAAATTCTCGGTTCAAACAGCTGGCTGCCCGAAGATCTCGAAACCCTGATGAAGATGATTGCCGAAGACAAGCTTAAACCCATCATCGACACCGTATTGCCTTTGGAAGATACAGCGAAGGGTGTAAAGCTGCTCGAGGATCGTGAAGTCATCGGAAAAATTATAATTACGCCTTGAAGACCATCTAAAATGCGTCCCGACACTGGAAATTTGGGAGACGTTTTTGCGGCCTATAGCGACAGCGAGTCGACGGCCGTAATCGATCTTCGTTTTCCGGATGCGCCAAAGGAAATATCGCATCGCGCTCTGAATGATGCAGTTGATGGTTTGGCGCGTGGGCTGGTTCGTGCGGGGTTTAATCCCGGTGACAGGGTCGGGATTCTATCTCTAAATCGCGTCGAGTTTTTAGAGGTTCTGTTTGGCGCGATGCGTGCCGGCTGCGTTCCGGTAATGATCAATGCAAAATTACCGGCCGATCAGGTGCGCTACATTGTCAAAGATGCTGGCGCAAATATCGTATTTTGCGAGGAGGACCTTTCTCCCCTTTGCGATCCCGGCACCCGAACGATTAACTTTGACGATGATGAGTACCGTGATTTTGTCGATGCGGGGGTCTTTGAATCTTTTGTCCCTGGTCCTACGGATATCGCGGAGCAGCCTTATACGTCGGGATCGACCGGAAGACCCAAGGGCGTTTTGTTGCATCATGTGGGTCAGCGCTGGATGATCGGGCAACTTATTGACAGCCGCTCCATCACCGAAAATGACCGCAGCATCATTTCTGCGCCGCTGTATCACAAGAATGCTCTGCTTGCGATTAAATCAGCCTTGGGGGCTGGCGGCAGCGTGGTTCTCATGGCCCGATTTGATGTGAACGATTATATCCGCTGCATTGGCGATTACGGCCTGACCATGATGACGGGTGTTCCGACAATGTATGCCCTTTTGCTTCAACAGGAAGAGCTGCTGGAGCAGACCGAATTAAGCTCTGTCAGAACGCTCAGTATGGGCTCCGCACCTGCCTCGGAGGTTCTTCTCGATAATTTGCAGGAGGTCTTCCCCAAGGCCACGATTAATTTGAACTATGGAATAACCGAAGGCGGACCGGTTCTCTTGTCCTGGCAGCACGCGGACGGGCTGCCGAAACCGAGATCAAGTGTTGGATATCCGCTGCCCGATTGTGAGATTAAATTGGTGGATGGGCCGGACGAGAATGAAGGGGTTCTGCACACACGTAATCCCGGGGTGATGATCGGATACCACAATCTGCCCGACGAAACCGCGCGGGTGCTGGAAGATGGCTGGCTGGATACCGGCGATATTTTGCGGCGGGACGATGACGGATGGTTTTATTTTGTCGGACGTGCCGACGATATGTTCGTCACTGGCGGTGAAAACATCTACCCGGGTGACGTTGAAACCATGCTCGAACGCCATGATGATGTAATGCAAGCCGTTGTTGTCCCAGCACCGAATGCGCTCAAGGCGCACGTACCTCATGCTTTTGTCGTGCCCCGCGCAGGGAGTGACTTGACGGAAGATGAAGTAAAACAGCATGCACTTGCCAACGCACCCGCCTATGCTCATCCGCGACGGGTTTATTTGGTTGAGGAACTGCCACTTGCTGGTACCAACAAAATTGATCTCAAGGTTCTTAAACAGCGAGCCGCTGAAGCTGCGGAGGCGGATGGCACTGCCTAGGCTATTTTCAATCGCCTTTTTCGTTCTTGGTGTGGCCTGTACGCCCGCCGCTATCGAACCGGTTTCCGCCGATGATCATGTCTCTGTTGGTCCGGTTCTTGCCACAATCAACAAATTTCGGTCCGCAAATGGGTTATCAACCCTCACCATCGATAAAAGATTGATGCAGGCAGCGGATCGTCATGCGAGATCTATGGCAAAAGATGACTTTTTCAGCCATGTCGGTGCAAACGGGTCCCGCATAGGCCAACGCGTTTCGGATGCGGGATATCCCTGGCGACTTGTTGCAGAGAACATTGCGGCCGGAATGGCGGATGGGATTGAAGCCGTTGGGGTTTGGATCGATAGCCCCGGTCATCGCAAGAATATGCTTACGGATGGCCATAAGCATGCAGGCATCGGTTATGCAAGAATTAGCCCTGATCCAGGTAAGGTCGTTTACAAGCAATACTGGGTTCTGGTGCTTGGAGCGCCACTAAAAAATTGGTGACCTTGTCTTTTCCAATTTATCGAATGCCCCTAAATTGGCGCTATAAATTTTGAAGGAGACCCCGCGCAATGAGACGGAGCACTGATAGAATTTTGGTTACACATGTTGGTAGCTTGCCACGTCCCCAGGAGTTGATTGACGTCATGATCGCCGAAGATTCAGGCGATCCCGTGCCCCCTGCGGAACATGCTCAGAAACTTAGTGATGCCGTAAACAACATTGTCGCAAAACAACTTGAACTCGGAATCGATGTCGTCGATGACGGTGAGTTTTCGAAACGCGGTTTTGCCGTCTATGCGCATGAACGTCTCGGTGGGCTAACCCCTACCGGTGGCAAACGACCTTCGCCTTGGGCGCATTCACGCGAGTCTCAGGAGTTTCCTGAATTTTATGAACCTATCACGCAAGATGCCACGGGTGAGCCGACGCCGAGCAATGCGCAAATGGCGTGCACTGAACCCCTGACCTACAAAGGGAATGAACTTCTCGAACGCGATCTTGCCAACCTGACCAAAGCGGTTGAGGCCAATAAGGCTGAAGAAGCATTCGTCCCTGCGATTTCCCCCTGCGATATTGCCGGTAATGTCCTGAACGATCACTACGAGGACGATGAGGCATTTCTATTCGCCATCGCCGATGCGATGAATGTCGAGTACAAGGCGATCGTTGATGCAGGATTTTTGTTGCAGATCGATGACCCGCGCCTGATCAATTACTACGTCAAAAACCCTGACAAATCGGTCGAAGAATGTAGGGCTTGGGCTGAGCAACAGGTCGAAGGCATCAACCATGCCTTAAAGGGCATTCCTTCAGATCGCGTGCGATATCATACCTGTTACGGCATCAATATGGGCCCGCGGGTTCATGATATGGAAATGAAGGATTTCATCGATATTATCCTGAAAATCAATGCGGATGCTGTTTCATTTGAGGCGGCTAACCCGCGTCATGAACATGAATGGAAACTGTGGGACGATATCAACCTTGCGGAAGGCAAAACGATTATTCCCGGTGTGATTACGCATTCCTCCTTGCTTGTCGAACATCCGGAACTCGTTGCTGAAAGGCTTATGCGGTATGCATCAGTTGTCGGCAAGGAGAACGTGATGGCTGGTGGCGACTGTGGCTTCGGCACACAGGCTTTGGCCGAGCCCGAAGTTCATCCGACGATTGTCTGGGCGAAATTTGCGGCGATGGCGGAAGGCGCCCAAATCGCGAGCATGGAACTCTGGGGATAGAGGTTCTAATTCTTCAGCGCTTCTATGTAATTAGGTAGCGCAAAACTCGCCACATGGGTTGCCGCTGAATAATATCTTAGGTTCAGATCGAGTGTCGTCAGTCGTTTCTCTATGTCTTCCAGAGACGTTTGACGTGGTTCAACGCTATGACATCCCCACCCAAACGTCATAAATCCGGCGCTATATGTTGGCACCTGAGTAATATAGAGCGCTGAGTCCTCAAATAATTTTCTCATTCGCTCATAAGTACCGCGCGCTTCGTCGCTCTGCATATAGGTGACGCCGCTCTGGGTAACCAAGATACCGCGTTCGGTAAGACAATTTGCGCAATCGCTGTAGAAATCGTCCGTGAACAAGACTTCGCCGGGACCAATAGGGTCTGTTGAATCGACGATTATAACGTCGAATTTTTCGGCGGTTTCTTTTACGAATTTGATTCCATCCATGAATTGGACATCGGCACGGTCATTCTCAAAGGCGCCGTCGCTGAGACTTGGCAAATGCTCACGACATATATCCACGACAGTCCGGTCGAGTTCGATCATCGTTGGCTGCACATTGGGGTGCTTAAGCGCTTCTCGTAGAATGCCGCCGTCGCCACCGCCGATGATAAGAAGTTTTTTGACGTCGCCATGCGCGATCATTGGCACATGCACCATCATCTCGTGATAACAAAATTCATCGCGCTCTGTGGTTTGAATAACACCATCCAGCGTTAAAACCTTACCGAAGCGCGGGTTTTGGAAAATTAAGACATCCTGGAAATTTGTGCGGCCTTCGAACAGAACTTCTTCGATCAGAAGCGATTGCTGAAAATCGGCATACAATGTCTCAGAAAACCAGCGTTCACTCACCCGATGAGACCTCGTTTTACAAGGTCATTTGTCATTCTTTTCGGTTTGAAGTGTTTCTGTAAAACGGGAAGCGCCAATTCAGGAACGCAGGCGCCACACATAAAGATATCGAATGCAGCGAAACCCCGCTCCGGCCAAGTGTGAACACTTATGTGCGATTCAGCGAGGACTGCGACGCCTGAAATACCGCCACCCGTCGAGAAACGATGTAGATGAATGTGCAAAAGCGTTGCATCGCAAGCGTCAATGGCTTTCCGAAGGCCCTCTTCGATATAATCAATGTCATCCAGACGGTCAGCGCCCCACAGATCGACCAAAATGTGAGCACCAGCGAAAACTTCACCATCGCGCTCCTTGAAGTAATCTTTCGATCGCGGCTCCGATAGGGTTGGGTCCACGAGCGTTGTAGATTTTTCTGCACTGGGTGGGTTTTGATCCATCCGCCTCTGTCCTTCAATCGAGCTAACCGCGCATTTATTTATCGATTCCAACGTCGAAAACAAGGGCCAAAACACTCGAAATATACAACGAAAGCGCTCGTTGCCGGAGGGTGTTAAAAGGCTTCCGGTTGCATATGGGAAACTGTTGCCGCGCCGCTTGTCGCTGCGAGCGCCAACCCCGCCGATCTGGGCAATATACTTTCGGCATAAAACAAGGCAGTAGCGAGCTTTGATCGATAAAATGCCGCGTTTTCGTCGCCCGCCGAAATACGGTTCTCCGCAATGAGGGCGGAACGCGCCATATAATACCCACCGAGTACGGTGCCGGCGAGGTCCAGATATGGAACAGCCGCTGCGTCCGCTGTTTCGGGGTCATCTTCAAGCGCGCCGAGCAACGTATGTGTCGTTCTGGCAAGGGCAGAACCCGCCTCAGCGAAGCGGCCGCGAATGGCCACAATCGCACCGTCTTCAGTTGCTGAAAGCGCCGCATCGAACTGACGCATTTCTTCAATCAGCGACTTCATTGCGAGACCCTTATCGCCACCCAGTTTTCGACGGACGAGATCAAGCGCCTGAATGCCGTTGGTCCCTTCATAAATCGGTGTAACACGTGCATCCCGGAGAAGCTGCGCCGCACCGGTCTCTTCTATATATCCTGCGCCACCGTGAATTTGGATGTTGGTCGTAGTGACATCAACCGCGCCGTCGGTGCACCACGCTTTGACAATGGGCGTTAACAACGCAACACGGTCATCATGCAGCACACGGACGGCTTGATCTGGATGATGCGCCGATAAGTCCGCCGAAAGTGCGGCATCATAACAAAGTGCCCGCATGGCTTCGGATCTTGCCTTCATTGAAAGCAGCATGCGGCGGACGTCGGGGTAAGCGATTATCGGTATTCCATCTCCATCGCAGTTTTTTCCCTGGAGACGTTCCTTTGCGTATGAGTTTGCTTGCTGATAGGCACGCTCAGCGATGCCAAGCCCTTCATGACCAACAGCAAGCCGCGCTGTATTCATCATTGTGAACATAGCCGCCAGCCCGCGATTTGGTTCGCCGACCAACCAACCGATGGCACCGTCTTTTTCGCCGAACTCCATTACGCAGGTTGGGCTGGCGTGAATACCGAGTTTTTTCTCCAAAGCGATGCAACGCACGTCGTTTCGGGTGCCTGGCTCACCAGATTCATCGGGGATGAATTTGGGGACAACAAACAGCGAGATTCCATGCGAGCCCTCTGGTGCGTCGGGCAGGCGCGCCAGAACGAGGTATATAATGTTGCTGGTAAGATCGTGATCACCCCAACTGATGAAGATCTTTTGACCCTTAAGACGGTAGGCATCATCCTTGGGCTCGGCCCTGCAGGAAAGCGCACCGACATCGGAACCAGCCTGCGGCTCCGTCATTGCCATCGCACCAGTCCATTCACCGCTTACAAGTTTGGGAAGAAACTGTTTCCTTTGGAATTCCGTACCATGCAGCTGAAGAAGCTGTATCGCGCTATCAGTTAAGGTATTGCACAGGCTGAATGATATATTCGCGGCATTCCAAACATCATAGAGTGCTGTGTTGATTAGCCTGGGAAGGCCTTGTCCGCCATAGGTCGTCTCAGCTGCACTGGCACACCAGCCAGCCGAGCAAAATTCCCCGTAGGCCTCGCGAAATCCCGTTGCCGTACGCACCTCACCATTCGCAAGCGTTGCGCCTTCGAGGTCGCCGACGCGATTAAGGGGCGCGAGTGTCTCTGAGGCAAAACGCCCGGCCTGATCCAGTATCGAGGTGACATCTTCTAAGGTCGTGTGGGTAAGGCCAGCCAGTTCAGCGACGGCCTCAAGTCCGATAAGTTCACTGAGAACAAATAAAATTTCATCTTGCGGCAGCCGGTATTCCGACATTAACGACCTACAGGACTTTGCCCGGATTCATGATCTGCTTGGGATCAATTGCAGCCTTAATACTACGCATAACATCGAGCGCTATCGGTGATTTGTAATGGATCAACTCTTCGCGCTTCAGACGGCCGATCCCATGTTCCGCGCTAATGCTGCCACGCAAATCAGTTGCGATGTCATGGACAATCCGGTTGAGCTCATCCTTGTGTTTTAGAAATTCCTCGCCTGAAATATTGTCAGGCTGATTGAGATTGTAGTGGGCATTGCCGTCCCCGATGTGGCCGAACGCACAAATCTGCACACCCTTAACAGCTTTCGCGACTTCCACGTTCGCCCGTTCTAGGAACGCCGGCATACTGGATACCGGGACGGAAATGTCATGTTTGACGCCTGCACCCTCAATCGCTTGTGCTTCAGGAATTGTTTCGCGCAGTTTCCATAAATCCGCTGCCTGCTGACGACTGTCTGCAAGGGTGGCATCAAATACCTCGCCTCGTTCCATCGCATCGCCAAGGATTTCCTCGAGTGTTTCGCGGAGGCCGGCATCTTCATGACCGGAGGTCAGCTCAATGAGCAAATACTCTTCATAGGGTTGTGAAAGGGGGTCGCGGGCGCCCGGAATATTCTTAAACACCAGGTCCAGGCCTTTGCGTGCCATCCACTCGAAAGCCGTGACACGATCATCGCTGGCGGCGCGTGCCCTTGCCAAAATCTCGATCGCGGCATTTACGTCGCGCACGGCCGCAAATCCAGTTTGGACATCGCGCGGTTTGGGAAACAGCTTGAGAACAGCCGCCGTGATAATGCCGAGCGTGCCCTCCGAGCCGATAAATAGCTGTTTCAGGTCATAGCCCGTATTGTCTTTGCGCAGGGCAGAGAGCCCATCCCAAATCTGGCCGTCAGGCAATACAACTTCGATACCGACAACGAGTTCACGGGCATTGCCGTAGCGCAGCACACCGGTACCTCCGGCGTTGGTCGCAAGATTGCCGCCAATTCGTGCTGTCCCTTCGGCGCCAAGACTTAGCGGGAACAGCCGGTCATGATCGTCGGCCGCTTTTTGAATCTCTGTCAGAATAACGCCGGCTTCAGCCGTTAAAGTGTAGTTTAGAGGGTCGATGTCGCGAACTTTATTCATTCTTGTAAGGCTAAGCAGCAGCTGATCACCGGCTTCACTGGGGGTGGCGCCACCGCATAAGCCCGTATTGCCACCTTGCGGCACAATCGGCGTTTCGCTTTCTGCGCAGAGTGAAACGACTTTTGCGACCTCTTCCGTAGAGGCTGGACGGACGACCATTGGCGTCGCGCCCTCATAGGCCTTTCGTTGATCGATCACGTAGGGCGCGATATCGGCCTGATCCCGGATCAAACCTTTGTCGCCTACAATATCTGCGATGCGGTCTAACACCTCCGATGATACGGGGTGAGTGCTCCCGTCCACGGCTTATCCTCTTGTTTGAAAATCCTGTGTCCAGCTTTAGCGGAACATTACGAAGTGGGCAAGCGGGCGCTAGCGACTGGCGCGTCGCAACCGGTCATTTATGGCCCGACCCAGACCGGTTTTGGGAATCTCCATAACGGCAATTCCCTTGAGGTCTGGTCGGTCCAGTTTGCGCATCATATCGAACAGGTTGGCGGCGGCTTCGTTCAGGTCGCCCGCGCGGCTGAGATTGCAAACCGCAGGGGCGGGGCCTAGCGTGCGGCCGCCAAACGCCAATAGCGCTTCTCCCTCTTCAAGCTCCGTAGCGTTCATTCTGAGTGGGATCGAGGTAGCGTAGTGGCGAGATAACATGCCGGGTGCTTTGGGCGCTGAATTGTCGTCGACCGCCGCCTGAATCGAACCGATCTGGCGTTCAAGCATTTCTATCGTTACACCACCAGAACGCAGTAACACCGGCACGTCGTCTGTCAGGTCTATAATTGTCGACTCCAATCCGATCTGACAGGGACCATCATCCAGGATCAGGTCTACGACATCGCCCAGTGATTCACGGACATGGTCCGCTGTCGTTGGGCTAACGGAACCGGATTTATTTGCACTCGGTGCGGCAATTGGAACATCCACTCGTGATAGAAATTTCCGGGCGTAGCTGTTTTCTGGAACACGTATTGCCAACGTCTCCAATCCAGCGCCCGCAAGGAGCGCTACCGGACAATCATCTTTGCGAGGCAAAACGATGGTCAACGGGCCAGGCCAATTTGTTTCGGCGAGTAATTTTGCATGGTCATTAAATTCGACCAGCTGTACCGCCTTCTCCATTGAAGCGACGTGTATAATTAGCGGGTTAAATGCCGGGCGCCCTTTGGCGGCAAAAATAGAAGCTACCGCATCCGCATTGGTTGCGTCGGCGCCAAGCCCATAGACTGTTTCTGTAGGGAAGGCGACCAGTTTCCCAGCCCGAATAGCTTCGACCGCCTTTTCCAATTGCGCGCTTGCCAATGGATCGCCATTGGGGTCTACCACCGTACGCTTCACTCCCCTCTGCCGCCATAGGCGATAAATTCGGAGTTACGAAACCTTGGTTTCCCATATTGCATTTCACTGCCATCAAGTGTGCAAACGCTGCCACCCGCTGCCGTCAAAATCGCGTGACCTGCAGCAATATCCCATTCACTGGTGGGGCCATAGCGCGGATAAATATCTGCTTCGCCGCACGCGACTATACAGAACTTTATGGAACTGCCCGAAACAACGACATCAGCAATATCATAGTCAGTTAGAAGCTTCTGCATTTGTGTTTTATCGCCATGCGAACGGCTGGCGGTTGCAATAACCCCTGTGGTTGGAATAGGACGCACGGTAATCGATTGTGGCGCGTTATCACCGATACGCTTCTTCGCTGTCCCCGGACCGTCAGCCGCATAGGATACGCCCTGAGCGGGAGCGAGCAAGACACCCATTGTTGGGCATGAGTTCTCAATAAGAGCGATATTGACAGTGAATTCATCGCGATGGGCGATAAACTCCTTTGTTCCATCGAGTGGATCAACCAGCCAAAATGGTTTTGAACCAACGTCAACTATTTTACCGGCAGCGGCTTCTTCTTCTGCGACGACCGGAATGTTGGGGGTCAATTTTCGCAAGCCAGAAAGGATAATCTTTTCTGCGGCCTCATCAGCTGCTGTAACCGGTGATTCATCGGCTTTTTGGCGAATTTGCATATCGCCACGATAAATTTTCATTATTTCCGCACCTGCCAAATCAGCAAGGTCAATAATTTCGGACAAAATTTCGGCACGATCAGACAAGGTCATTTCAGATGTTTAGCTCGCAGGTCACTATTTTTCTTGTGCGAAAGCCGCCACCGATTTTGATGACGGCTTTTTAACGAAACGCGTTTCAGCCAGGTACTTAATTCGCAAGCGAAATCTACCGGGGAATATCTTTTCCATGGCTGGTTACCGGCTGGCCCACAGAGGCAGCGTCGGCAAGCTCTGGCCAGGCGGCTGGCGCGCCAGCGGACTTTATGTTGTCTTCATCAGAAGCGTCCGGATCCCAATTACGGGCAAGGAAGCGCATGGAATTAATTCCATCGGAATCCTCTGAAGCAAGCCAACAAGCTGGCGGACCCATAACAACAGGTTGCACAAGATTTTCCCGCGCATATGGAGATTCATTTGGCACCATCGGCGTGTCAGCGGCACCGCCTGGTACCAACACATTGCAGGTTACGCCCGTGTCTTGGAGGTCGTCTGCCCAGGCATTGCTTGCGGCTTCAAGCGACGCTTTAGATTGGCCATAGGGCATATTCCCTCCACGAATCATCGTGTTCATGCTGGTTGTAACATTAACGATCCGGCCCCATTTTTGTTCAACGAGGTGAGGAGCTGCGGCACGCCCCATCAGGAAAGCACCGCGGACGTTAACGTCCATAAGGCGTTGCCATTTATCGGGATCTGCTTCCCAGAAAAAGAGTCGGTTGTCCCAATAATCAACGCGCAATGTCGGCATTCCGAGTCCAGCGCAATTGATAAGAACATGAAGACCACCAAGATCATTTAATGCCGTGGAAATAGCCGTATCTACCTCATCGACACTCGTGATATCTGTTTTGATAGGCGTAAAGCTGCCACTAGCCATATCGCCGGTTTCGTTCATGCCGTCTACATTGACATCAACGCCCGCGACCGTGGCACCGGATTCTGCCAACGCTAAAGCCATGGCGCGGCCCAATCCGCTTCCCGCACCTGTGACCATCACGACTTTTCCACTTAAATCTCTATTTGGCATTTTGCTCTCCCAGTTGAGTAGTTGGCGCGAGGATAGTCCCCGTGATGCCACGCTACAACCCGCAGACCGAAGCTTCTTACGAATCTTCGATATCGTTACTCTCGCTGTATGTGCGGCAGGTTTTCTATTACGACGGCGCCCGAGGCAATGCGGGCCATATTCGACTACGAGAATATCCCCAATCTCGAGCCGCGATTTAATGTTGCGCCAACGCAGCCGATTATAACAATCCGACTGGCGGACAGCGGTGCGCGCACACTTGATATGAAGAGGTGGGGCCTTATTCCTTCCTGGTCGAAGGACGGAACGTCAGCTGCCCGCATGATAAATGCACGCGCAGAAACGCTAACAGAAAAGCCCAGTTTTAAAGAAGCATTTGAAAAGCGTCGTTGCCTTGTTCCGGCGGATGGATTTTACGAGTGGCGTATGGAAGACGGTAAGAAGCAACCGTTCAGAATTGGAATGAAAGGCGGAGATGTCTTTGCCTTCGCGGCCCTATGGGAGAGCTGGAAAGCAAGACAGGACGGTTACGGATATGAAGAAGGTGACATAGTTGAAACCGTCACCATCATAACCACGGATGCCAATGACAAACTGAGGCCAATCCATCACAGGATGCCCGTAATTTTGCCATCTGAGGAATATGCTGCCTGGCTCGACCCTGCGAATGACACTTCGAAATGTCAAAAATTGTTGAAACCTTACCCGGTCGAACCAATGGCATTTTATCGGGTCGGGACCCATGTAAACAATGCGCGGAATGATGACAAACGATGCATCGAACCGTTGCGCGCATGAAATATTGTGAAAAATCGAAAAACCGTCCCGAAACAGTCCAAAAAACGCCAGTTTTCCACAGAAACCTTGGAATTGAGCCAAAAATCAGTTTGCAACGGCAATACGACTATATATAGTAGCCTTGCTGTCATGGGGACACGATATATAGCAATAGAAGGACGGCAAAAATGCAATGGACACCGGAACGCGTTGAGGTTCTAACCCGCCTGTGGGCCGAAGGCCTATCGGCCAGGCAGATAGCCGCAAAACTAGGGGGTGTTACGCGCAACGCCGTAATTGGCAAGGCGCATCGGCTGAATTTACAGCGTGGTGCGCCCGTTCCAGAGCCGCCACCACCACCGGAACCTGTCATTCAGGAGGAACCGCCGGTTGCTCTTGGCCCGGACGTAAAGTCATGGATGTGCCGTTGGCAGACCGAAGATCCGGGGCGCCACGGTCTCTTTATTTGTGGAAAGACGGCTCAGCCGGGGCGTCCGTACTGCGCTGAACACATTACGGCGTCATATCTGCAGAGAAAACGCAGCGCCGCCTGATCGGGAAATGATAACACGAGTTACGGCGGTGCAATGCACCGCCGTTTCTATTTGGGCTGAACAGATCTACAAGTAGTAAGCGGCATTGTGTTTTGACTTCCTGAATGAGACCGCCTTTGTTGCCATCAGAAAATAAGCCTCAGCAATCGGAAACCGTGCCGGATAACGAATCGGTCTGGAAACGCGTCCTCTTAAATCCTTATCTCGCAGTTTCATTTGCGATGTTTTGTTGGGCAACGACGACAATCCTGGTGCGATATCTTCGCGATGATGCCCCGCCGATGGGACTTTCGTTCTGGCGGCTTGTTTGTGCATTTTTGATTTTACTACCCATTACCTATCCAAAAATTCGCAGCCAGATGGGGATTATCAAGGAACATTGGAAGACGCTTGCTCTGTTGTCGCTGCTGCTTTGGTTTGGTGGAAATTCGCTACTGTTTTTGTCGCTTCAATTCACCATCGCGATCAATGCGGCGGTGATCAACTCAGTTGAGCCCATTATCATAGTCTTTCTCGCGTGGCTCCTGTTCAGAGATCAATTTACCGGCAAGCAGGCCGTTGGTGCCGTACTGTCGCTTGGTGGCGTATTAGTATTGATCGCCGCAGGGTCTTTGGAACGGCTCTTGGCGCTCGATTTTAATCTCGGAGATATTATCGTGTTTTGCGCCTATATCTCGTGGGGACTTTACGCGGTGCTGCTGAGAAAATTGCCGCGTGACTTGGATCCAATCGTCATCGTCACCATGTTGCTCGGGTTCGGTATTCCGATGCTGTTCATACCCTATCTGATTGAAAGCGCTTTCTTCCAGGCGACGCAATTTAACGCGCTTACAATCGGGACGATTATCTATCTTGGAATTTTTTCCGGTGCCATATCGATGGTCGGATGGAACCACGGCATCAAAACACTCGGCCCAATTCGCGCCGGGCAATTTCTCCACCTCATTCCCGCCTTTACGGTTGTACTGGCAATCTTGCTCCTGGGCGAAACGCTAAAGGGATACCATTTTGCCGGAATAGCGCTGATTGTCATAGGTATTTTTCTCGCGTCGCACGTTAAAAAGTAGACGTTTTCCGGGGGTGACCGGATACAGCCGTTGCGCTACAAACGCCTTTATATTTAGAAAAGTAATTCTCAGGGAGTTCGGCAAAATATGAGTGGAAATGCCCGCTTTCGCCTCGGCGTTGATGTCGGCGGTACCCATACAGATTTGGTCTTGCTCGATGTCGAGTCGGGAGAAATTGCTGTCGAAAAGGTCTCAAGCACACCGCACAATCCGGCGATCGGCGTCTTGAACGGTGTGAACAATTTTGTGGCGAAGGGTACACCTCCGGAAGAAATTGAATTCTTTTCCCACGGGACAACAATTACGACCAATGCGTTGCTTGAAATGCGTGGTGCAAAAGTCGGCCTCATGATTACTGATGGGTATCGGGCTGTTCAGGAAATTCAAAGTCAGGGTCGGGACGGCAATCCATTTGACTATTTCTATGACAAACCGGTTCATCTTGCACCGCAGAGTATGACGCGCGAGATACCAGGGCGTGTCGATTGGGAAGGTACTGAACTCACGCCTTTGGATGAAAGCGCCGTGCAGGAACATGCCCGCTCATTAATGGCATCTGGCGCAACGTCGATTGCGGTTTGTTATCTGTTTTCTTATGCGAATTCGGCGCATGAAGAGAGAACTCGCGATCTTATCCTCGAAGAATTTCCGGAGGCACATGTATCTCTCTCTTCGGAAGTTTTGCCCCGTATCCGTGAATGGCCACGCCTGTCGACGACTTTATTGAATGCCTATCTCGGTCCGGTTCTCGTCAATTACATCGGTGACCTGAACAAGGGTCTCAATGATGGTGGTGTAACCACTCAGCAACGTTTCCTCATGCAGTCGAACGGCGGCGTGATGCCGTTTACCGCTGCAGTGCAGGGCGGAAAAACCGTATACACCTTGTTTTCGGGTCCGGCAGCGGGTGCCCAGGCGGGTGCCTATCTCTCCGGCGATGATGCCATGAAGGGCATTGTTACGCTCGATATGGGAGGCACATCAGCCGATATCGCTTTTATCGAAGGCGGTGAACCATTGGAGGTCACGGAAGTTGTCGTTGCCCGGAGACCAATGGGCGTTCCGGCCCTCGATTTGACGACGATTTCCGCCGGGGGAGGGTCGATCGCCTGGATAGACCGTGGTGGATTCCTCTGTGTTGGGCCACAAAGTGCAGGCGCGGATCCCGGTCCGGCCTGTTACGGCAAAGGTGGAGAAGACCCTGCGGTCACGGATGCTGATATCGCGCTGGGATATCTGAATCCCGGCTATTTCCTGGGTGGCTCACAAAACCTGGATATAGAGGCTTCGGAAAAAGCGCTTGAAACGAAGATCGCCAAACCTCTCGGAATGACAGTGCGTCAGGCGGCGGCCGGAATTCGGCGGATCGTCGATCTCCGAATGGCCGATGAAGTCAAGGTGTTTGGGGCAAAACGGGGCGTCGATCCACAGGATTTCTGCTTGTTGCCGTTTGGTGGCGCCGGGGCAGTCCATGCGGCGTCCGTTGCTGAAGAGTTAGGTATTACCCGTATTTTTGTGCCTCCACGACCGGGGGCTTTTTCAGCGCTAGGGCTTCTTTGTACAGACATCGTTCACGATTACGTTCGGTCAGAACTGCGTCCCATGGAACTGGTGACACCGGAACATGCTGAAGAAGTCTTTCAGGAGTTAGAAGCGCGCGGAATTTCAGAATTGAAAGAAGAAGGCATTGAACCCGAAGGTGCACGGTTTGAACGTGAGCTTGACGTCCGGTACACGGGCCAGGGCTATGAATTGCGGGTGTCTTTGGATGGTCTCGGCGGTGAAGGCGGACTTGCGAGTGACGATATGGCATCAGCGCGAGATCGGTTTGATGACCGTCATGCTCAAATTCATGGTCATGCGGCGAAGGACCGCCCTGTTGAAATTGTCAGCTATCGTGTTCGGCTGCGTGTCGCGGTTCCAAAATACGAACCCGTACCCGCGGATGAGGTGAAAGAAATCGATGCACCGGCAGACGCCGTAAAGGGGACACGGATGGTTTTCTTTGATGCTGAGGAAGCAACAGAGACGACACTATTCGAGCGAGACGGGTTACCCATCGGTGCCCGCATTGATGGCCCGGCAATCGTCGAACAGTTTGATTCGACCATCGTTGTCCCGCAAAGCTGGGTTGGGCGGATAGATGGTTTTGGCAACCTCATCCTGAGTAGGGAGAAGTAAGATGGATCCGGTAACCGTACAAATTCTCCGGAACAAGGTTTCAAGCCTCGTCGATGAAATGCACTATCATTTCTACCGCTCAGGTTATTCAACGATTATTCGTGAATCTCGGGATTTCAGCTGCGTCATTCTGGATCCAAGAGGACGTCTCATCATCCCGCCGCCGATGTTCTTTCACGGCATTGCCTACAGAACTTTTGTCGAAAATCTTTTTAAAAACTATGATTTAGAAGAGATTGAAGACGGCGACGTTTTTGTATCCAACCATCCCTATGAAGCGGGCATGCCGCATGTCTCTGATATGGGGTTTGTCGCGCCGATTTTCGCAGATAGCAAACTCGTCGGATTCTCGGCCTCAATTGCCCATAAAGCCGATATCGGAGGTACCAATCCAGGCAGCACCTCTGCCAATTCGACTGAGCTTTATCATGAGGGTCTTTTGTTGCCACCGATCAAGTTTCATCGCGCCGGTGTGCCCGATCCAGACATCGAACGCGTAATCCTCGGTAATAGCCGTCACCCCGATTTGGTGCGTGGCGATATTCATGCTCAGGTCGCCGCGACCAAAATGGGTGTCGAACGGATGAAGGAAAACGCTGAACGGTTTGGTGCGGATACCGTTATCGGTGCGTTCAACGCTATACTTGATGGCGCGGCCGAAGAATTGAAGAAAGCAATCGCCGCATTGCCCGACGGTACGTCATCTGCCGAAGGCTATATGGATGACGATGGTGTCGATCGGGATACACCGGTCAAGTTTGCAGTCACTATCACCATAGACGGCGACAATGCCATTTTCGATTATTCGAACAGCGGACCGCAGGCGAAAGGTCCGGTCAATTTGCGCCCTGCTATGGTCGAAGCTTGCACTTTCTATTGCCTTGTTGGCGCTCTAGGGCCCCATGAGCTGCATTACAATGGCGGCATGGGTGATGTCGTCGAGTTGCGGTTCGCACCCAATACCGTAACCAATGCGAGCCCTCCGGCACCGGTGTCGTCCTATCAGAAGGCAAACCTGCGTCTCGTCGATGTCATTCTCGATGCGATGTCCAAATTTACCCCGACGCGCGCTATTGCCGGTTCAGGTTCCTCTGGTTCACTTCTCATTTCATGGCAGGGAGGTGGACGACCAGGACACTCCACGATGCAGTATGAAATTATGGGCTCTGCATATGGCGGCGGTTATGGTCACGACGGCTGTTCGATGACGGCGACGCATCTGTCGAATCTGCATATCACACCAATCGAAATTCTTGAATCGGAATACCCCTGTCGTGTTACCGAAATGTCGGTGATTCCAGATTCTGCGGGGGCAGGGGAGTTCCGTGGTGGCGTTGTGTTCCGCCGACGCTATGAATTGTTGCAGGACGCCATAGTCGTGCGGCGCTACGAACGCGCCAAATTTCCTGCCAGCGGCGTCGGTGGCGGACAGGATGGCCAGGCGAGCAAGTTTATAAAAATTAATCACAATGGCTCGGAAATTGAACTCGAAGCCGCCGGCAAGTATGAAATGACGGCTGGCGAGGGGTTTTATATGGAAAAGGCCGGCGGTGCCGGCTTTGGCGATCCAAAAAAACGTGACCCTGAAGCGATCAAGCGAGACATCGCCGAAGGTTATATTACGCCCGAGGGGGCAAAGCGTGATTACGGCTATGACGGCTGAAGAAAGAGTTGAATAAAAAAAGGGCCGGGAAATTCCCGGCCCTTTCTATTTTTGTTTGGCGAGATTAGCTCTTCTTACCAAAGATAATTCCACGGGCCCGTTTAACGATGGGCGTAGGAATATTCATCAGATCATTAACAACTTTCTGAATGTCCTTCCCGGAAATAGGATTGACTTGGAGGCCACGCTTATAGGCATCCTTGATGAAAGCCTTGTCTTTGGTGATCTTGGCAAACGACGCGCGAAGCGGGGCTACGAGGCCTTTAGGAGCGCCCGGCGGCAATACGAGACCACGCCCGATAACCGACGCTGAAGCCAACATTCGTGCGACAGCTTTGTCCTCGTCGTTCTTAAGCAATGACTTTACCATAGGAATGTTTTCGATACCCTTTTGCGGTGCGTAACCACTCTGAACGAGAGCATAAGCAAATTGTTTCTTGCCCTTGAACCAATCTCCTTTGGCGGAGTCCCAAGCGGTCCAGCCAAGAGCGAGGCCTTGCACTTCGCCCTGTTCCATCGCCAGCTGCATCTTACGGGAACCACGGTAACCGGTAACGATCTTCAGTTTACTACCGGTCAACGCATTCAACATTGCGGGAATCAGGAATGTCGGTGAACCCTTTCCGCTTGACCCGACGATGACCTCTTTACCTTTCAGATCACTGAAAGTCTTGACTCCGCTATCAGCACGAACGGCCAATGTACTATTCTGTCCGAAAACCCGACCAAGCCAAGTGAACTTTTTGACATCATATTTGACTTTTTTGGGCCGCAGTAGCTTTGAGGCGACAATCATCTCCGGAGGCATCAAGAAGTTTTTGCCGCGTTTCGGCATGACGTTATAGGCGTAGGAAGTTGCTTTAAGTCCGCCAGCGCCCGGCATATGTTGAACAACGATGTTCGGATTACCAGGAATAACCTTGCTCAAATGTGCGCCAAGCAAGAGTGATGTACGGCCATAAGTACCACCTGCGCCATAGCCGACGAGGATAGTAACAGTCCGGTCTTTATAAAGCTTATTAAGGTCCTGGGCGCTAACGCTTGCACCCATCGCCATCACAGCTGTTGCTGAAATGGCTCCCATCAATAGTTTTTTCATATATACCTCCTGTGAAACTAATAACTTCTGCAAACGTTTGTTAATGCATGGGGCCAAGATAAGCAGACTACGCCTAACTTTTCCAGCCGAAATCGTCTAAGTGAAATCTGGCAAGATCAAGGCAAAACGGTTCACGATTAGTTTAATCCGTAAAGCCGTTTCGCATTGTCGTCCAAAATCTTATCCGCGGACTTCTCAGGAACCTTTCCATCGCTCCGCAGCTTCCGTAGTGCCTCAATTTCTGTTGAAGTATCGCTGTGTCCATAATCCGTACCGACGACGATATTATCATCGCCTACTGTGTCCAGAATATAATCGAGGTCGTCGGTCACCTGGCACGCGATAAACATATTGTTGTCGCCAAGTGGGTCCTCTGAAAGCTCGCGACCGTGACGATTTATTCTTAGTTCCAAATCATTTAGCGCGTAGGGCACCCATTGCGCGCTCAGTTCCACAAACCCCCACCGCACTTTCGGGAATTTGCCTGGAATGTCATTAAAGAGAAGATCGTGAAAACTGCCTACGCCGGAAAGTTTGAAACGATTAAACCCCGGATCGGAGCGGTAAGCTTCGTGAATGGCGAAACTCGCAATGCCCGAATGCAGGCAAATCGGCAAATCAAACTCCGCCGACATTTCATATAGCGGGTAGAAGTAGGGATCTGATGGTAAACGGTCGGTTTCCATGGCGCGAACAAAAATACCGCAAGCGCCGTTATCCTTGCCGAACTTAAGCTCTTCGCGGACCTTATCCATTGCGTAAAGTGGCGGGCAAACCACCCAGCGTAACTCTTCCGGAGCGGCTTTATTAATTTCGGCGAGCCAGCGGTTATAGCCCTTGCACAGCGCATAATCGATTTCCGCATTTGTTGTTAGCGGCCGTAGAAATAGCGTCGGATAAAGAACCTGAACGTCGACTTCTAGTTCATGCATGTGGTCAATGCGCGCCTGAACATCTCGCATTTCGCGAGACTCGGCTGCTGTATCAAGACCGACATTGAATTGTTTGTTGTGGATACGGCCGTCGACGACCCAAAACTCTTTTTGAACGTTGCCACTGGATCCGCGCAGTTCCTCTCCCGTGGACTGGGTAACGACCATCGGTGTGTATTTTTTATGGTCGGGATCCATGTGTTCCCAGGTAAGTGGAGTTTCGAGTACGTGGGCATCAGCATCTATCGTAGCCATCTCTGTCTCCCTGAAATGTCTCTAAGCGGACGTTAGGTTATTCACGCGCAAGCATACTCATTTTGGGCCAATATCCAAGCTGGTCGGCGCAAAAATTCCCAGCAGGAATGCGGTCAAATTGCGACTAGATTGCTGTCGCTACCTTTCGGGACATAAAGAGGAATCAATGGTTTGTATCGGAACCGTCACGTTCTTATGACATGAAAGGCGTGAGATAAATAACGCCTTTGTTGGACATTTTACGTGGTTAACAGAACGTTTACGAAAACGGTCACATTATGTCTAAATATTTACCATGATTAGTTGGTGTTATTACTTATATGAAAATTCTTACAACGGCCGAAGCTGCCGATCTTCTAAAAATTAAGTCTGATACGCTCTATTCACTCGTTGAAAAAGAAGGTCTTCCAGGTGCAAAGGTAGGCAATCAATGGCGGTTTATCGAAGAAGATATCGTTAACTGGCTCTCTAGCAAACGGGATCGCAGGTCGGAGAACGCAGATTCCGTGTCGAAAAGCGAGTTCGAGTGGGTGTATCGCAGCCTGGTGGAAGCGACTTTCGACGCAGTTCTGGTTTCTGAAAATAATATCATCGCCGATTGCAACGACGCAGCGCCATCGTTTTATGGATATCCAAAACAGGAATTAATCGGAAAATCTTTACACGACGTCATGGTTCCCGAGTTTCATGAGGAGTTGAATGAAACTTTGCGCCTTAGGCGAACTGGGATAATTCAACGCATTCATCGCCGAAGTGATGGAATAGTTATTCCGGTGGAGGTCTCTATAAAGTCCTTCGATCGCGATGGGGATATCGTCAGATTAGGGGCCATTAGAAGACTGACGCATCTAGACCCGGCGCTGTTATCTCCAAAGGTCCGGGAGGTTTTGGCCGGTTACGATGTGCAATCTATCACGCCTGGCAAGCTCTCCATTTCCTGAAGGTTTTCACTTTGCTATTCCCCGGCGACGGCAAGAGAAGCTTCATTTGAAGCGCGAGTAGCGGGCAACTTTATCGTAACCGTTGTTCCGACACCGAGTTCACTCTGAAGGTCAAGGGTTCCGTTGTGCAGCTCGACCAATGATTTTGTTAGCGGGAGCCCGAGCCCGGTCCCTTCGCGCTGTTTGCCATAGGTGCTATCTACCTGTTGAAAGCGGGCCAGCGCTTTGGGAATGTCATCTGCAGCAATTCCAATACCATTGTCACGTACCTGGACAACGAATCCGGTCTCGGTGTCGAAGCGGGCTTTGACCGTTATTGTCCCTCCTGGGTCGGTGAATTTAACGGCATTGGAAAGGAGATTGATCAAAATTTGTTTTAGCCGTCTCTGATCAGCATAAACTAGCGGCAGTGATTGGTCTGAAAAGTCGTTGGAAAGGTTTACGTCTGTAGCCTCGGCACGTTCCTTGATAAACGTAATGCAGCTTGTAACTATCTCCTTAAAATCTAAATATTCTTCGGAAAATTCGACGTGGCCTGCCTCAAGTTTTGAAATATCAAGGACGTCGTTGATGAGGGCGAGGAGATGTTTTCCCGACAGCATGATATCGCCAGCATACTCTCGGTAATTAGAAGTGCCGACGGGACCAAGCGTCTCTCCGTTTATAATCTCGGAAAATCCAATTATGGCATTTAGCGGCGTTCTAAGCTCATGGCTCATATTCGCAAGGAATTCTGTTTTTGCGCGATTGGCAAGTTCCGCTTCTTCTTTTGCGCTAACGAGTTCTTGTTCTGCTTTTTTGCGATCGGTTATGTCGCGACATACCACCTGAATGGCTTTCTCTCCTTTCCAATATAGCGGTGCAGCGGCGATCTCTCCAAAGTATATGCTGCCATCCAGGCGGACGCGCTTTACCTCATACAGATCGTCCTGACGGTGGCCCGCTCGAAGGTTCTCACGAAAACCGACCATCAATTTTTGACTGTCGGGATGTATGAAGTCGTCTGATGGTTTTCCCAAAATCTCCTCAAGGGATTTAGCGCCTACCTGTTTCAGAAAGGCATCGTTTGCGAATACAAGCAGACGATCGACGTATATGATGATCGCTTCGGGGCATAATTCGAAAATCGTTCGAAATCTGTCCTCACTTTGGCGCAGCGTTGTTTCCTGCTGACGAAGTTTCCGGCGAAGCGACAGGTTCCAGATTAACGTTCCGCATATACCCAAAACGACAACAACACACACTATTAAAAAACTGGTCATGAGTGTTCCGGATTTCAGAATGCTGGCTTCACGACCAGCGTTTGGTTCAAATGCAATTTAGGGCAAGAAAAGTGCTAAACCGAAGGACCTGTTTCAGAAACCTATTCCCCGTATTAAGCGGGGAAGCGAGATTAATTGTTCACAGCACCCAAGATTGCACACCTCAATACCTGTTCCCCAAGAAAATTGGGGTTACCCTAGAGTGGGATTTCACTGGTTAATATTTTGTTAATATTTGGCCAGCACGGATCGGTTCCCCAGCGTATTGGTCAAGAATATTCTTCCTGTTACGATTACCGAACTAAATATTGACACGAAGAGTGCAAACACGCGCGCGATGGCAGATCAAACGAAACCAAAAAAGATACCGCGTCGTTGGCTCAAGAATCTGTGGAGCCAAATCGCAATTGTTGGCCCTGCATTGGCTTTGGTTGTTGCAGGTTTCATTTTTGCAGGCCAGTTCGTTGGCCCCGCACCGCCCGATCGTATTCTCATGGCAACGGGGTCTTCCTCGGGTGCGTATCAAGCTTTCGCGCAAAAATATGCAGAACGGTTTAAAAGTGAAGGAATTGAGCTGGTCCTAAAAAACAGTGCGGGGTCGGCAGAAAACCTTAATAGCCTCACAGCCACAAATTCGGATGTGCCGGTTGCCTTCCTGCAAGGGGGGATCGGGAGTCCACAAGAATATCCAGAACTTCGATCGCTCGGCAGTGTGTATTACGAACCCCTGTGGGTTTTCGTACGCGGCGACAAGCCCATTGAATTTTTAACCTCGCTCGCCGGCCGCCGAATCGCAGTTGGTGCCAAGGGTAGCGGTACGCGTGCTATTGCGCTCCGTCTTTTGCGAGAGAACGGTGTCACCGCGGAGCAGGCAACATTAATCGAAATTGGTGGGTTAAAGTCGGCGCAGGCATTGAAGGCAGGAGAAATTGACGCGGCTATTTTTGTAACGTCAGCGACGTCGAACACTGTCCGGGGATTGCTGGCGACACCGGGCATCACCCTAATGAATTTCGATAGGGCCGATGCGTATATTCGGCTCAATCGATTTCTCTCAAAGCTCGTTTTACCGAAAGGCGCCGTCGATCTTGTAGCAAACCTGCCAGAGAAGGACGTTACGCTTTTGGCGCCCACCGCAACTGTTGTGGCATCGCCCGAGCTACATCCGGCACTCATCGATCTTCTGCTCCTGACAATGAAAGATGTACATCGCCCGGGCGGGCTCCTGGAAGAACCAGACGAATTTCCTTCGGGTCGTTACATCACCTATCCGCTAAATGATGCTGCGCAACGCTTCTACGACAAGGGCCCGCCATTTCTGCAACGTTTTTTGCCTTTTTGGGCGGCCAATCTAATCGACCGCCTCAAGGTGATGATCCTGCCATAACTCACCTTGCTGTACCCGCTTTTCAAGGTTCTGCCGCCCGCTTATAGCTGGCGCATGAGGACCAAAGTCAATCGTTGGTACAAGGATGTCCAGAAACTGGATGATAGAGTGAGAAGCCAGACGATCTCCCGAGCTGATGCCACCGTTGAACTGGATCGTATTGAACATGCCGTTGAAGAGGTTTCCGTCCCCGCTGCCTTTGCTGCCAGTGCGTATACGCTGCGGCTGCATATTGATTTTCTTCGGCGTCGAATCGAGGTCGGTGGCGTAGATCCAGGCGGGCCTATTGCGGCGGGCGATTAGGAAACTTGATTACGCTCCCCTGTTTGCGCGCAATCTGTAAAGGGCCATCGATATCGGCGTCCGCTCCGGTTGCAACGGCATAAGAAAGACTGTCAAGAATATTGACGGTTCTGTCCCGACCTTCTTTTGTCAAAAGGCGTATCACCGCCACATTGAGGAGTGCGTTGGGCATATAACGCCGCAAATCCAGCGACAGATCCTGCTCAACAAATTCGACAGTATTTTCAACGAAATCCGTTGCTTCCTGAATAACAGCGGTTTCGTTCCGATCCTTGCCCGCACCCATTAATTTTCCCACTTGTTAAGAATGATTCTTATTTGCAAAAGAAATTATTACTGATAATAATAATCATTCGCAATACAAAATGGCTTATTTAGGCGGTTTACGGGAATGAAACGAACATTTTTAGAAAAAATCGGATTCTCGGAAACGGCGCCACCGCAAGACAAATGTGATCAGGTATTACACCTTAGTTTTGAAAATCAAATAGCGTTGTGGAGTCTCCGCGCTGTTCTCAAAGGACCTGATTATTCCGAGCGCGTTCACAGACAATTTCACAAAACCCTTCCTACAGCGGCAGCGCGACTTGCTTTCGAGTCGATTGATACGGTTGTTCAAACAGTTTGTGATTACGGAATTCGGTCATTGCGTTTCAACTGTCTCTGTCAGTCTGCGCTCACAGAGGACGAACAAAAACTGATAGAGTTTTTTCAGATCGCTCAAACCGATACGCTATTTGAAATTCGGGAAGCTGCCCGGGCATTCGTAAATCCACCGGGTATTGATGCGTGGGTCAATGCTACGCTGACGTTCTTTGCGGCACTCGAAACACGGCACAGTGAATCCGCACAAGGCATGACGGCGCTCACGCTTTCGACGACAATTCACTAAAAAGCGGGAAGCTTTTTAAAACGGTATTGCCAACGGCTCGAAAACACCGTCGCAATTAATCAAATCGACCCGTTTCCAGGCAAGTTCAAAACCGCCGTCTTTTTCACGTAATAAATGCTGAGCCCGGCCGCCATAGCTGGTTTGTTTGTCGAGTCGGAATTCCATCATCTGTAAGGTCGAATATACGAGGATTTCACCCTCTACGTCGTGCTCATTGCTGATTTCAATATTTGAGACCACATGCAGCGTTCGGCTTGCTGGCTTTTGGGCATGGATATCAGGATGATTGAGCCTGTTAAGGCGGGTTGTCATGAGTTCCTTATCGTCAAAAAAGATAGAAACGTTTTTATAAGGATCCTCCTGATCGGGGTAGGCTGGCACCCAATAATAACCATCATCGGCAAACAGGTTTATCCAATCCTCCCAGCGGCGTTCATCGAGTAGCCGGGCTTCCCGGTACAGAAATTGTTCGATTTCCGAAAGCACGTAGGATTATCTCTTGTTAGCTCTCGCCGCACATTAAATCGACCCAGGCGAGTTGCTGGTTGCGGGCACCCGATTCCGAAGTACCCTTCGAGTCATATGATCCCTGATTGTCACCGCTGTACTTTTCATCCATGCCGCGTGCCAGGACAACCCAGTCGGTGCTTTGCGTTTTGAGGCCTTCGTGACAGCGGACCCAGACTTCCATGTCATCCGACATCACCATGCCCGATGGTGAGTGACTGTTATTGTTACTGCGTAGTGACGCTTGCCACATCTCCTCGGGGGCACCCTTGAGTTTCAGCGGAATGATGACATTCTCCGTGCAGTCGACGGAAATCGGGTTCATGACCCGAATATGCTGCGTTAGATGCTGGATCGACCAGTGTGGATAGAAAATGCTGTTATGCGTTCTGACGGTCATGTTCTCTTCCGCCTGATCGCCATAGGACTCTTCCATCGCCGCCTTGTAGCGGTCATAAACCGGCCCTTGATTGGCCTTGTCCATCGCGAAACGTCCCATGAAAACGTGACCATGCCGATGGCCGCCGAGTGGAAGCTCTTCCCACTGCTCACTCAGAGACTGGTTGTCGGCCAGGACCTTTACCTTACCTGCCTCATCTTCCTCGGCGCCTTCGCGGCGAAACTGTTTGCCATCGTCGTCGGTCGTCGACACATGGGTGAACATGATGTGATAAACGTCGGTCTGGTTTTCCATCTGGAGTTTCCAGTTCCCGGCATATCGATAACGGAACATCCCGGCACAGGCCTCGACCTCACCATCCGGAGCGCGGTCACAGAAAGCATCGATATGATCTTTCATCGGACCGAGAAATTCATCGACTTCTGGTCCGTCGGTACTCAGGCTGGAAAAGACAAATCCGCGATAGATTTCAGTACGCGGAAGCTTCACAAGATCGAGTTTCTCTTTTTTCAAAAACCCGTCTTCATACCCTTTGGGGTAGGGCGCGCCTGCAAATCGGCCGTCTGTGTGGAACACCCACGCGTGATACGGACATTCGAACCGTTTGGTATTGCCAAACTGTTCCAGGCAAACCTGTGCGCCGCGATGGGTACAACGATTAAACATGACATGGACTTCGCCGTCCCGATGGCGACTCATTATCACCGGCTGGCGTGCGACGGTCGTCGTTATATAGTCGCCTGGATTAGGTACCTGGCTGGTATGACCAACGAACAGCCAGATTTTGCCGAAAATACGATCCATCTCGAGATCGAATACATCTGGGTCAATATAAAAGTCACGATGGACACGGTCCGGCTGGACGAGTGTACGTAAATGTTCGTTGCTTAATGACGTCATGATGGCGGCCTAAATCGATTATTCGGTCCGTTATGTGTTTGTATACTTGATGTTATTGTAAATCGCCAATTAGCTTTGTCTCAACCCTCGAAAGCGAAAGACCGACAAGATGGCGGAAAGCAAGCTGAAACTTGGAATTGCCGGGCTTGGGCGGGGTTTCACCGTCATGCTGCCGATGATCGCGTTTCATCCGCGTCTTGAAGTCGTGGCCGCTGCCGATACTCGGCAATCGGCGCGTGATCAATTTGAGAAAGATTTTGACGGCATCTCCTTTGAAAGCGTCGAAGCGATGTGCGCTGAGAGTGATGCCCACGCGATCTATATCGCAACGCCGCATCACTTCCATGCCGATCATACCGTCGCGGCGGCACAGGCAGGCAAACACATTTTGGTCGAGAAACCAATGGCGCTGACCGTAGAGGACTGCACGCGGATGATTGATGCCGCTGCTGACAATGGTGTGCATCTGTTGGTTGGTCACAGCCATAGCTATGACGCGCCCATCGTCAAAGCGAGGCAAATAATTGAGAGCGGTGAATATGGACCGCTGCAAATGATCGCCGGGCTAAACTATACGGACTTTATATACAGGCCACGCCGTCCCGATGAACTTGATAGCACTCAAGGTGGCGGTGTGGTGTACAGCCAGGCGGCACATCAGCTGGATATCGCCCGGTTCCTTGCCGGTGGGGTGATCGAAACCGTCTATGCGACAACCGGCAACTATGATCCTCAACGGCCGACGGAAGGTGCGTATAGCGCGATGCTGAAGTTCGCCAGCGGCGTTGTCGCCAATTTGACATTCTCGGGCTATGGCCATTTTGACTCAGATGAGTTCTGCGACTGGCGTGGCGAAACCGGTGGTCAGAAAGACCCGGCAAATTATGGCGCGGCGCGGCGGGTTATCGCTGAGCTCGGCAGTATGGAAGAAGAAGGAAAATTCAAAGCGGATCGCGGCTACGGCGGAGCATCCGCAGCCCCATTCCCGGCGGAACCACCAAAAGGATTGTCGCATGAACATTTCGGCTTGTTTGTCTTGAGTTGCCGTGATGCCGATATCAGGCCTCTACCGCAAAGCGTTCGGGTCTATGCCGATGACGAGGTGATTGAGCACCCGCTTGACCCACCTTCAGTGCCACGCGGCGAGGTGATAGACGAACTTGCGGCCGCTATACTTGACGGTGTCGCGCCGGTTCATACCGGCGAGTGGGGCCGGGCGACATTCGAAGCTTGCGCGGCGGTGTATCGGTCAGCGGAAGAGGGTGGCGAGGTAAAACTCAGCTATCAGTTGAAGGCTCGCTAAACCCAAGTGCCCGGAGCCCATCGGCTCGAATTCCAAAATCAGAAATATTTCGGAACGGCAAAACCTGTTTCTTGCGATCCAACGAAAATCCAGGGTCGATCTTCAGCAACGAGGCAAGGGCCTCTTTGCCTTCATCTAATTTTCCCAAATTTCCATAACATGATGCCAGCAAGGCAATTGCTGATTCAGAGTTGGGATTGCGATCAAGCCTTTGTCGGAGGACCTCGACGGCTTTTTCGAATTGTTTGAGCGAGATCCGAGCCTCGGCGAGAAAATGAAGCATCAGATCGGGGAATAGCGGATCGAGGTCAATATAGGTTTCGATACGGTCTATCGCCGCTTCGGGTTCGCCATTAAAAATGAGCGCATGTGCAAGGGCCAGATAGCCGTCGGCCGAATTGGGCTCCAGTTCCAGACAGCGAGACGACTCCGCCATCGATCTGTCGAGCTGCTTACTCCACATGTAACCGACACCGAGAGCAAAATGTGCCAATGGTTCCTTGTCGTCCATATCCGCTGAACGTTGCGCGAGTTCGAGGCCTGATTTTAGTGCGCTTTCCGGTTCTTCAGACCAGCCATTTGCGTAATCCATTACATGCGAAAATGCGATTGAGGCATGGGCAGCGGCATAGTCGGGCGCAAGCTCAATCGCGCGATCCAGAAGCTTTCGGCCCTCGATATTTCCACTTTTGGTATGGAGGCGGGTTTGTTCTCGTCCCCGTAGGTAAAAGTTGTAGGCGTCGATATCGATTTCGCGTTTGTGCGCCAAACGTTCCTGGTCATCCGGTGTCAGGGTAAGTTTGAGTGCCGAGACGATTTCCTGCGTCAGCTCATCCTGCACGGCAAATATATCTGAAAGGTCGCGATCATATCGATCAGCCCAAACGTGACCGCCGGAAGTGGAATCGATAAGTTGTGCGGTGACTCTCACCCGGTTTCCGGCTTTCCGGACGCTGCCCTCAAGGACGTACCGAACACCTAATTCTTTCGCGACATCGGGAATCGAGACGGCGCCGCCCTTGTAAACAAAGGACGAGTTTCGGGCGATGACATGCAGGTTCGCCAGTTTCGAAAGGTCGGTGATAATATCTTCGCTAATGCCGTCAGAAAAATATTCCTGATCCGCATCGTCGCTCATATTGTTGAAGGCAAGAACAGCAATTGAGTTGCTTGTTGTCTCAGAAGATTCCACCCGCGTTTCTGTATCGGCATCATCACTGGTCTGGATTTCCGCGTCGCCATCCATGACGACGCTGTATACGCGAACGGGATTGGCAATGTTTTTTACGTTTTGCTCGCCTCTGTCTTCTATCCGGATCGGAATCTTGTCATGGACCTGGTCATGGGCGGTGCGCGGAATATAGATACCACCAGGGTCAGCCAGTCCTTCAACACGGGCGGCCACATTGACACCGTCGCCATAAATATCGTCGCCATCGACGATAATGTCGCCGACATTTATGCCAATTCTGAACTGGACTTTCTGATCATCGGGAATAGACGAATTTTGTTCCGCCATTTCCTTTTGGATATCGATTGCGCAGGTCACCGCGTCCACGGCGCTGGCAAACTCTACAAGCTGACCGTCACCCATGAGTTTGACCACACGCCCATCGTGCTGGGTTATCTTTGGATCAAAGACTTCCATTCTAATTTTCTGTAATTGCGCGAGGGTGCCAACCTCGTCATTGCCCATTAACCGGGAATAACCGACAACATCGGCGGCAAGAATGGCGGCAAGCCGTCTTTGAACCCGTTCTTCTGCCATGATGTCCCCGCCAAGTCTTTTCTTGCGGGAAGTTTAGGCGGAGGAAAATCGCGTGTCTATTGCTCAGAAATTAAGGGAAGTGACCTTTGCCAGTCGTTTGCCATGTTCCCATTCTATGGTTTTGGGCGTTTTAATTGGGTTTCAGACACCAAATTGTTTCGGGTCAATTTGCAAATCGATACCCGGTACGGCATACCGATAATGTTTGCTGAATAAAAACTTACCCTGAGACGCGCATTGGAAATCCCTAAATCCCTCCGACTCTGGTTTGCAGTAATCGCCGCATCGGCGGTCTTTGGGTATTTGTTGCACCTTACAGGGTTTCCAGCAGCTTTTCTGGTGGGCCCGATGCTTGTGGGCATGGTTTTTTCCGTGCGTGGCGCCAAATTACATGTGCCGCGGGTTTATCTGGTTGGATCACAAGCCGTTGTCGGCGTGCTCGTCGCAAGCTCGCTCGACCCCGCCGTTCTCGGGGCAATCTCGAATGAATGGGCCGCGATCTTACTGGTTGTGGCGACGACAGTGGCATTCAGCACCTTTGCCGGTTGGCTGATTGCGCGGACGGGGCTTTTGCCGGGAACCACCGCGGCCTGGGGCTGCTCCCCTGGAGCAGCAACCGGTATGATTGCGATGGCTGAATCGTTTGGGGCCGATCCCAGACTCGTCGCTTTCATGCAGTTTCTGCGCGTCACGATGGTGATGATTGTGGCAACGCTGGTATCGCGTTTTATTTTCGATGTGACGGCAGCGGAACACGGATCGGGAGCCGTTCAATCTTTAGCTGAAACCTTGCCGGACTTTCTGAAAACGCTTGGCGTTATTGCTGCGGGCGCGGTCGGTGCCCGCCTGTTGAAGGTGCCGTCGGGCGCTGTATTTGTGCCGTTGATTTTTGCCGGACTGCTTCAGGGGTTTGGTTTTCTGACAATTGTTCTGCCGCCGTGGCTGCTGATAGGCGCCTTCGCCCTTATCGGTTTGTGGGTCGGTCTGCGTTTCACGCAAGAAACCGTAATGTATGCCCTACGTGCGCTGCCAATCATGCTCGTCGGAACGCTGGCGCTTATCGCTCTATGCGGTATTTCGGCGATGCTACTTGTGTGGTTGGTTGATACAGATCCGTTGACCGCTTTTCTTGCGACTGTACCGGGTGCCCTGGAAGCTGTTGCCATTATTGCTGTTGCAAGCAGCGCAGATGTCTCCTTCATTCTGGCGCTGCAGACAGTGCGGCTGTTTGTCGTCATCGTGACAGGACCATTTCTGGCTAAAATGATCTGCAAATTGCTCTGACGGTTGATCAATTGCGTCTGCGGCGAGACAATCCCTCAATATAAGAAATTCGGGAGGTGTTGTGGGACAATTCGCGATGGGGCAGTCGGTGCCGCGCACCGAAGACCCCAGACTGCTGACCGGGGGCGGGCAGTATGTCGATGACATCAGATTACTCAACGAGTGCCACGCCTACATGCTGCGCTCACCTTATGCGCATGCGCGTATCGTAAGCATCGATTTCGATGCGGCGGGAGCAATGCCGGGGGTAATTGCCATATTTACCGGGGCCGACTGGTTGGCCGACGGGCATGGCCAGCATTCTTTCATAATTCCGCGGGCGCAGCGCAATGGCGAGCCGCAATTTTGCCCGACGCGACACGCTATCGAACCCAACGTCGTCAAAGTCACTGGCGATATCGTTGCCATGGTCATCGCGGAATCAGTCGATCAAGGCAAGGATGCCGCTGAACAGATTGAGGTCGAATACGAACCGCTGCCGGTCATCGTCGACGGCAGAGACGCGCGCGTTGAAGGTGCTGTCGTCCTGCACGAAGGTTGCCCCACCAATGAGAGTTATTACTATGAAGCGGGCGACAAGGAGGCTGTAGAGGCAGCGATAGCGTCCGCCCATCACGTCACAAAATTTACATCCAAGATAAATCGCATTACCGCCAATACAATGGAGCCGCGCTGCTGTATCGGTGACTACGATCAAAGATTTGGTCGCTACACTCTCTATAGCGGCGCGCAGTTGCCGCACATGATCCGCAAGACTTTGGCCAATGATATTTTGGGCGTGCCGGAAACGGCGGTGAGTATCGTCTCGCCTGATGTTGGCGGCAGTTTCGGCATGAAGCAATCGCACGCACCGGAGAACCATGCCTGTCTCTGGGCAGCGAGGAAAGTCGGTCGCCCTGTCCGCTGGATCGGCGAGCGCAGTGAAGGCCACATGACTGATTATCACGACCGTGATCAATATACCGAAGCCGAGCTCGCACTTGCGGAGGACGGCGAGTTTCTTGCGGTGAAGGTCGACAATGTGTGCAGCATCGGCGCCTGGCTTGATCCGTTTGGCACGATTTCGCCGGTCAGCCATCTTGGCGGTTTGGCGGCGACCTACAAGACGCCATTGATCTATGCGCAATCTTCTGCGGTCTTTACCAATACCAGCCCCAATGGACCGTTCAGAGGGTCGGGCCGTCCGGAAGCCGCTTATGTTATCGAGCGGCTGATCGACATGGCAGCCAAGGAGATGGATATAGACCGGGCGGAAATCAGACGGCGCAATATGGTTCTCTCAGAGGATATGCCGTTTAAGACCGGGCTGATCTATACATTCGATTGTGGAGATTTTGGCGGCAACATGGAAATCACGCTTGATGCCGCCGATTATGACGGCTTCGAGGCGCGCCGCGAGGCGGCGAGCAAGTGTGGCAAGCTACGTGGTCTCGGCATTGCCAATTTCATCGAGCAGACAGCGCAGATGTTTGGCGAAACCGTCACCATACAGTTCGATCAGTCGGGCACTGTAACGTTGATGGCCGGTTCCGCAGATCAGGGGCAGGGCCATGACACGATGTACAAGATATTGGTCTCCGATTTGTTGGGTATCGACACTGATGATATCCGTGTCTCAACGGGCAATACGGATGAAATGCCATTTGGCGGTGGGTCATATGCTTCACGAACCGCCATTCTCGGCGGATCGGCAACTGCGCGGGCAGCCGATAAAATCCTGGAGAAAGGAACATTAATTGCAGCACATTTTCTGGAAGCCGCTGAAGCCGATATCGAGTTCTCCAATGGTGCGTTTCAGGTCGTTGGCACGGACCGGCAGGTTGACATTCAAGAGGTGGCGCGCGCTTCCTATCGCAGCGACCTGATGCCGGAAGGCATGGAACGTGGCCTATTTGCAACCGATACATTCGAGCCGGGTACACCGACATTTCCAAACGGGTGTCATGTTGTTGAAGTTGAGATCGATCCGGAAACCGGTGTGACCGAGGTCGTAAAATACTCAGTCACCGACGATGTCGGGACGGTGATCAACGAGCTTACCCTCGACGGGCAAGTTCATGGCGGAATTGGTCAGGGTATCGGTCAGGCCTTTAGCGAGCAGATTGTCTATGACGACGATGGTCAGCTGGTGACGGGGTCTTTTCTCGATTACGGCATGCCGCGCGCCGACGATATGTGCAGCTTCGATCTGTCGAACAACCCGGTGCCGACAAAGCTCAATCCCATTGGGGCGAAAGGCGCGGGCGAGGCCGGCAATGTTGGTGCGCTGGCAGCCATCATGAATGCTGTTGTCGATGCGCTGTCGCCGCTCGGTATTACAACACTGGATATGCCCGCGACACCCAATAAAGTTTGGCAGGCGATTCATGAGGCGCGGTCTTAGATCTCGAAAACCTTTTGTGCCGCGTTGTTCGCATCACCGTTCTCTGTAATAGTTTCCGCCAAATTTCGAGGATGAAAAAATGAAATGTTACTACACGACAAATTCACCTTACGCCCGCAAAGTGCGCGTTGCCGCGCATGAGAAAGGCGTTAGCGATCAGGTGGAATGGCAGGCGATTACCCGCGAAGAACGGGCCGAGATCGTGCCGGGTATAAACCCGCTGGTTAAGGTTCCTTCCGCGGTTCTCGACTCCGGCGCTCCTTTGCTCGATTCCCCCGTGATTTGCGCCTATGTCGACTCTTTGAGCAACGACCGCAAATTAATTCCGGATGAGGGCGATGAACGCTGGGCGGTTCTTACCCTGGAAGCCTTGGGAGATGGGCTTGGCGAGGCGGTGATTGCGGCGTCGCAGGAAGACCAGAGACCGGATGGTGAGCGATCGCAAGCGGTGGTCGATCGGCAAAAAGGCAAGGCCGAGAACGCGTTGGCCACATTGGACAAACAGGCCGGGGATTTTAACGACCGGCCCTTAATGGGAGAGATCGCGGTTGCCTGTGCGCTCGGCTATATGGAATTCCGTGATGTCATGCCGAATTGGCGCGAGACCTTTCCGGCGCTCGCTGCCTGGTACACGGAAATTCTGAAGCGTGAGTCCTTTGTATTGAGCGATCCAAGCTGATTGCATCGGCATTTCTTTTACTGCCGCCGAATAATCATTACGCCGCTGACAATCAGCATCGCCGCACCAAGCATGGTTGGTGTGTCTGGAAATTCATGCCAGACGAGAAATCCGGTAAGCGTTGCCCAGAGAATCGCGGTGTAGCGAAATGGCGAAACCAGGGCGGCATCGCCTAGCCTGAGCGCTTCGATCATCAGAAAATGCGCCCCAGCGTTCAGCAACCCGTTAAATATGAACCAAAACGACGCGGTGAGCGTGAGCGGCTTCCAGCCGAAGGGAATCGTCAGTAGCGACAGAACAATCAACAGCACGGATGCCCAGAACAGCATCGAAATCGACGTATCGGTACGCGATAGGCAGCGCGTCAAAAGATCCCGAAACCCGCTGACAAACGCCGCTGCTACCGCGACGAGCAATGCCCACTCGAACGCAATGCCGCCCGGCCGGACAATCACAAGAACACCGGCGAAACCAACAACGACCGCTATCCATCGCCACCAGGACACGCTTTCGCCAACAACCCGCATCGAAAATAACAACACAACGATCGGCGAGGAGAACACAATTGCCGTCACCGTCGCGATGGGCAGCAGTGTCAAAGCCCAGATGATCAGAATGGCACTCCCGACATGGATCGCGGCGCGCCATGCCTGTCCTGTCCGGTTATTGATCCGCAGGTCCTTCCATGTATCCGTCCACCAGACATAGGCCACGATCATGAGCAAAGCAGCGAACTGTCTAATCCCCAGGACCTGACCCATAGGATAGCTCTCCGCCAAATATTTGGTCGTTGCGTCGTTCATTGTCAGAACGCCCGCACCCAGGGTCATGATGCAGATACCTTTGGCCGCATCTGATTTGAAAAGTGACATTGTGATTCTTCTTAGCGGCCGTGATCGATCGATCAAAAGGAATATTAATCGGGGAATTTATAGGGGGTGGCGCGATACAGGCAACATAGATTTCCAGGACGTAATTATTTGCTTACTAGAAACCCGATCTGTCTTCTCTTCTCGACACTTTGGGGCCTGTGCAAGCGGGGGGCTTCAATGAAGGTGATCTCGTTATTGTTTAACGGCGAATGCGGTAGTTTCATCGAGGCATTGCATTGGAAACCGTGATGACCTATCTCCATTGTCAATGTAGGCGGAACGGGGCTTTTTGTTTGTCATGCGTTTCATTGTAACGGCTTTATTGTTTTTCACGGTCGTCAGTTCTTCGGCACTTGCCGCCTCCAATGAGCGGGTGCTGAAACTTGATTATGCCATCTATGTCGGTGGTTTCCGTACGATAGATATCAAACTCGATACGACGCTCGGCGCTAATCGATACGACATCAATCTCGGTTTAAAGGGAGAAGGGCTGATCGATTGGCTGTTTAAGTGGTCAATGAAGGCCTTTTCAAATGGTCAGTTTAAACAAGGCGAAATCGTTCCACGGAAAGCGGGTCACAATAGCGTATGGCGGGGCAAGAAACGTCGTGTGCGCCTTACATTTCCTGAAAAGGGTTTTCCAAGTGCGGAGGTGACGCCGCCACCTAAAACCGATGATCGCAAGCCAGTGCCGCTGGAAAAACGGTTGGGTACCCGCGATTTAGCCGGTGCCATTCTGTCCTACCTTACGGAAGTGGGTGCCAATGACAGTTGCAAGCGTTCCGAGCCGGTATTTGACGGTCGTCGCAGGTATAATCTGGTTTTCGAAAAACAGGCGAAGGTCAATCTTCGTCGGACGCATTACTCGCCCTATGCCGGACCCGCTCTTAGATGTTCGCTTAGGCTTGAAAAAATAGCCGGTTTTCGGACAAAAAAATCACGCTATCGCTGGGCCTCTGACGGGACGGCGCGGGTATGGATCGCACGTCCATTCCCAAACGCGCTCATGATTCCGGTGCGATTGGAGATGGACACGGCTTTCGGTGGCTTGGTTGCCCATTTGATTGCGGCGGAGCAACGTCACAATGGATCGCATACGCAACTTACGACGTTGCCTTAGGGTGGAAATGTAGTGGCGGCTCGCCACAATTTTGACGTATAAATTACAACATTATATCTAGTTCGCCTCTGGACCAGGGAAATGGGGATGGCGCAGCCGCGTTACGTAAACAGAGGAACAGATTTATGAAGAAGATTGCAATTGGAATTGGCGCAATAGTTGTGCTGCTGATTGTTGCCGTTGTTGCGGCACCGTTCATAATCCCAGCCGATACCATAAAAGCCGAACTCCTTAGTCAGGTTAAGGAAGCGACGGGCCGCGAAGCAAAAATTGACGGCGATTTTAAACTGTCGATCCTGCCACGTGTTGAATTCGTGGCTGGAAAGGTAAGCCTCGCCAACGCCCCCGGCGGTAAAGCGAGAAATATGGTTTCGGTCGATAATCTCAACATTCAGGTAGCGCTGTTCCCCCTGATAAGTGGCGAGGTACAGATCGATGCGTTTGTCCTCGAAAAGCCGGAAATTAATTTGGAAGTGGATAAGTCCGGCAAACCGAATTGGGTTTTTGGCAAAGTTGCAAAAACCTCAGCGAAACATCAGAAAAAAAGTTCCGCCGCAAAAAGGCAAGCAGCAAAGAAAGAAGCTGGTTCAGACCTTGGGTTGAGTGGTTTGAAGCTGGGTGATGTCCGGCTGGTTAGCGGCCGGGTTTCCTATTCAGATGCTAAGACCGGCGAGACTCACCGGCTCAATGATATCAATCTGAAAATCTCATTGCCTTCGCTCAATGATCCAATGAAGGCCGAGGGTGCCATAACCTGGAACAAGGAAAAGATAGAGCTCCTGCTGGGACTTTCCAATCCAAATGGTTTCCTGAATGGTAAAAAGACGAACATCGAAACCGAAATCTCGGCGACGCCGGTAAAACTGAGCTTCAAGGGCACTGCGGCCCGTACAACAAAAATCAAGGCAGGCGGCGCGCTTGATCTTGATGTGCCGTCAATCCGGAAGCTCGCAGCATGGGCAGGTTCACCGATAAAGCAGCCCGGCGATACGTTTGGTCCTCTTAAGATTACGGGTCAGGTCGATGTTGACGGCGACAAACATTCATTTCGCAAAGCGAGTCTGTCTATCGACAAAATCAAGGGTACCGGTGATTTCACATATGATGGAAGCGGTTCCAAGCCGGACGTCACCGGCAAGCTCGCTCTTGGTATACTCGATCTAAATCCTTATCTGCCCCCCGAAGCTAAGCCCGGAACAAAGGGTTCATCGTCTTCGGGCGGATATTCTGCCGCCGGGCCGGCAAACACTTCGGGTGCTGCTGCAGGGGCGTCGGGTAGCAAACCTGCTGGCTCAGAATGGAGCGATGACCCAATCGACCTTAGCGGACTAAAGGCCGCGAACGCGAAGCTGGATCTCAGTGTTTCGGGAATTTTGGTCAGAAAAATAAAGGTCGGCCAGTCCAACGTGAGCGTATCACTGCGGAACGGCGTTCTCGTTACTGACCTAACCAAGATGGCGCTTTATGACGGCAATGGTAAAGCCAAGTTGACCGCCAATGGTGCTGGAAGAACCCCGCGTGTTGCGCTGACTTTCGACCTTACAAATTTTAAGGCGCATCCCTTTATGGTGGATGCGATGGACTTTGATCGGGTTGAAGGTACCGCCAATGCAACATTGGCTGTAACGACTCAGGGCGGCTCGCAGCGACAGATGATCTCCGCACTAAATGGCTCGGGAAATGTAAAATTTCTTAATGGTGCAATCCGCGGTATCAATCTGGCGGCCATGATCCGGAACGTGGCGTCAGCCTTCCTCGACCCGGATGCGAAGAAAACCCAGAAAACCGATTTTGCGGAAATGGGCGGTACCTATGTGATCCGCCGCGGCATCCTGACCAATAGTGATCTTTCTTTGAAGTCTCCATTACTTCGTTTGTCGGGCAAGGGTACGGTCAATATGCCGAACAAAACAGTGAATTACCGTATCGAGCCAAAACTAGTGGCGTCCACCAAAGGGCAGGGCGGTACCTCCAGCTCGCCCGGTATTTCGGTGCCGGTGATTGTGTCCGGCCCCTGGAGCGACATCAGTTATAAGCCTGATCTAGCCGGTGCGATTGGCGGTCTGGCTAAACAGCCTGCGAAGGCGCTGGAATCTATGAAGAACCTGATTCCGGGGATATCAAAGGGGGCAGATGGAAATAAGAAGGACTCCGGTGATAGCAAGCCGGCATTACCCATTCCAGATGCGGTTAAACAGTTGAAGGGTTTGTTTGGACAATAACGGCTGCACCTTCGCGTTTCGCTATAATTGTGGTGTTTTGAACCAAATCCGTATAATCCTCTCCGCGATGTTGCGGTGCCCTTAGGAGCCCCGAAAGGAATGACACAGACTAATGTAGCTGCAGTGATCCTGGCTGCCGGATTGGGGACACGCATGAAGTCAGCTGTGCCCAAGGTTTTGCACAAGGTGGCGGGGCAGCCCATGATTGGCCATTTGCTGGATCGATTGACGAGTTTTGGCACTGATCGAACTGTCGTTGTTACATCGCCGGATATGTCAACGGTTGCCGAATATGTCGCCCCTTGTCCGACTGCGACCCAAGACCCGCCGCTTGGCACGGGACATGCTGTATTGGCAGCTCGTGAAGCATTGTCGGGATTCGACGGAGATATCCTGATCCTATTTGGCGATACACCTCTCTTAACCGAAGAAACGATGCGGGCGATGGTTGAAGCGCGACGCGGTAAGAACAACCCGGCGGTCGCTGTTCTGGGGTTCACACCTGAAGACCCTGGCGAATATGGCCGATTGGTAAATGAAAGCAACGGCGGATTGGAAAAGATTGTCGAATATCGCGATGCAACTGACGCCGAACGCGAAATCGGGCTTTGCAACGCGGGAATTATGGCCGTTGATGGTGCACGGCTTTTCGCCTTGCTGGATGAGGTCGGCAACGACAATGCCAAAGGGGAATATTATCTAACAGACATCGTCGCTATTGCGCGCAAAAAGGGTTGGGGGTGCGTCACTGTGGAAACTGATGATCCCGATGAAGTGATGGGCGTAAATTCCCGCACCGGGTTGGCCGAGGCCGAGGCGGCATTCCAGTATCGCTTGCGCCTTCAAGCGATGGAAGACGGTGCCACTTTGCAGGATCCCGATGCTGTCTGGTTCAGCCACGACACCAGGCTTGGCAAGGACGTCACGATTGGTCCCAATGTGGTCTTTGGCCCGGGAGTGGAGATTGGCGATAACGTCGAAATCCGGGCATTCAGCCATATCGAGGGAGCAACTGTTGATCGCGACGCGATAATCGGTCCCTTTGCCCGCCTGCGGCCTGGTGCGGATATCGGTGCCGATGTTCATATTGGGAACTTCGTTGAAGTCAAAGAAGCGCGCCTCGATGAGGGTGCCAAGGCAAACCACCTGAGCTATATCGGCGATAGCTGGGTTGGCAAGGGTGCCAATATCGGTGCAGGGACGATCACTTGTAATTACGACGGTTTCTTTAAGTCGCGCACTGAAATAGGCCCGGGCGCTTTTATTGGTTCAAATACTGCGCTTGTTGCCCCGGTGAAAGTCGGCGCCGGTGCCATTACCGGCGCTGGTTCCGTTATTGCCAAGGACGTCGCGGACGATGCCCTGGCGATCACACGCGCACCGCAGGAGGAACGAACCGAATGGGCGCTAAAATACCGGATCCGTAAAAAGGCCGAGAAAGAAAAAGAGCAAAAAGAGGCGGGTTAACATTCATGTGTGGGATCATCGGAATTATTGGCCAGAATGACGTCGCACCGCTTCTAATCGACGGGCTGAAGCGGCTGGAGTATCGCGGTTACGACTCTGCGGGACTTGCGACGTTGGTTGAGGGCAACATTGATCGCCGTCGTGCGGAAGGCAAAATCGTCAATCTTGAAGCACGGATCGAAAAGGAACCCTTGGGTGGCCGGATCGGGATTGGCCACACGCGCTGGGCGACCCATGGCGGTCCCAGCGAAACCAATGCGCACCCGCATGCCGATGACAAAGTTGTCCTGGTTCACAATGGTATTATCGAGAACTTCCAGGAATTACGTCAGGAACTGACAGAAAAGGGCCACCAGTTCGAGACCGATACCGATACTGAAGCGGTGGTGCATTTAGTGAGTAGTTTTCTCAAGGCAGGGAAAACGCCACAGGAGGCCGTTGCAGAAGCCTTGGTCAGGTTGGAGGGCGCATTTGCATTGGCGATACTTTTCGCCGGTGACGAAAATTTAATGATAGGAGCACGGCGCGGTAGTCCGCTCGCTATTGGCTACGGCGACGGTGAAATGTATTTGGGATCCGATGCGTTAGCGCTTGCACCGCTCACACAACAAATTTGTTATCTAGAAGAAGGGGACTGGGCGGAAATCTCACCGGAAGGTGCGATTGTCCATGACGAGTCCGGTTCCGTTGTCGACCGGCCAGTGCGTCAGACCGCCGCTTCGGGAGCCATGATAGGCAAGGGCAATTTTGCCCATTTCATGCTCAAGGAGATTTACGAGCAACCCGCTGTCATTGGCGACACACTTCATACGTTGCTTAATCCGTGGGATCAGCACGTAACACTCCCGGATTTGCCTTTTGATCTTGCGACCGTTTCCAAAATTACCGTGATCGCCTGCGGTACGTCGTTTCACGCCGGTCTGGTCGCCAAATACTGGTTCGAACAAATCGCGAGAATTCCTGTTGAGTGCGATATAGCATCCGAATTCCGCTATCGGGCGGTAGATATGCCGAAAGATGGATTGGCGATCTTTATTTCACAGTCTGGAGAGACCGCCGACACGCTTGCGGCGTTGCGCTATGCCAAATCACAAAATCAACATACGCTGGCTGTTGTCAATGTAGCGGAAAGCTCGATGGCGCGGGAGGCGGACGCCATTCTGTTGACACATGCCGGGCCAGAGATCGGCGTCGCTTCAACCAAGGCTTTTACCACTCAGCTAACAGTACTCGCCTGTCTGGCCATCGCCGCCGCCAATGATCGCGGAACAATCGATGCCAAAGCCTCTTCGGCCTTCTGTCAGGCTCTGACGGAAGTTCCGTCCCGGGCAAATGATGTGTTGGTACATGATGAAGCGCTCGCAGCGCTCGCGGAAGAAGTCGCTGAAGCACGCGACGTTCTTTACCTTGGACGAGGAACCGGATTTCCGGTGGCCCTGGAAGGAGCCTTGAAACTCAAAGAAATAAGCTACATCCATGCCGAGGGATACGCTGCCGGAGAGATGAAACATGGCCCGATTGCCCTGATCGACGACAATGTTCCGGTGATCGTCATTGCACCAACCGACGATCTGTTCGAGAAAACCGCGAGCAATATGCAGGAAGTCATTGCGCGGGGTGGGCGGGTAATCTTTCTGTCTGACAGACCGGGTGTTACCAAACTAGGTGATATTGCAGCGGCAACCATCGAACTGCCATCAGTAGACGCCTTTGTTGCGCCTATTCTCTATACAATTCCGGTGCAACTGCTCGCCTATCACACTGCGGTTCTCAAAGGCACCGATGTCGATCAGCCAAGAAATTTGGCGAAGTCCGTTACAGTGGAATAGTTCGGAACAGTGATTATTTTTCTGACGATTTCTCGCAATATCTCTGTTTTAAAGTCTCATTTGGGTCAAACCACCTTCTAAGAGACTACAATCCGACAAAATGGTCTGACTCCCAACAGGAGACATATGACCTCATGAAGTCCCTCCAAGATGAAGGTTTGGGTTATCGCAAGATTGCAGAAACCCTTAATGCGAGAGGTATCACGACCACAACAGGTAAAGAGTGGAGGAACTCTCATGTCTATTCTGTTTTCAAACGATACACGGAACGACAACACCGTCTAAAGAATGTGAAGACACATGATTATGGTGTTGAGATCGGTAAGTTCGAGTTGAAGTGGATGAGGGGGTGAACCGTTAACCCTAAGGATACCGAAATCCCTTATTCGATATCGGTATTCTTAAATTCAGTTTTTTTTCTCCAATTGAGGTTTTTAAGGGATGCAATCTTATAAATAAAAAGAATTCAAGTTACCCAGACTAGGACGATGGGAAGAAGTCTGTGTCGGAACCGATACAGGTGTCTCCAGACTGAGGTTAGATACCGATGGTATTGTTTGAACT